>ERZ773070.179-NODE-179-length-48161-cov-7.310772_pt1 | contig 48161 bp, 49 predicted proteins | sample MGYA00580618_ERZ773070 | MGnify/ENA primary metagenome ERZ773070 (study PRJEB29015, sample SAMEA2738023) | human oral metagenome | biome: human oral; feature: human-associated habitat; material: dental | place: China | collected 2019 ...
CCGCATCGGCGCGACTGTCATAATATAACACACGTCACGAGTCCCGTCAACCCCTCTTTTGCAGTTTTTTCTGTTTGAAAAAAAAGAGGTCTACGCTTTTACGCACTTATTCAGCCCAATAGTAAGTCCGAACGTGAGGAGGACAGTCGGCAGTGTGTAGCCCAAAGGCAGATCGACACCCATAAGTACCCGATAGAGAAGGAATCCCACCATCCACGCGAACATGTTTCGCCAATCACACGCCTTGTTCCGGGCATCCGTTTTCAGTACAAAGAATGCTCCGAGCAGAACCGCAACCATGGGGGCAAAGACGGATCCAATCAGATACAAAAGCCCGGTAATGTCATCCATGGGAAAGAGAATTGCCGCCACGGTTCCAATTGTCGCCGCAAATACGGCCATCTTCTTCCCTTTTTCCTCGCCGCCTTTTCCCACGGCTGTCCGCACGGCTTCCGCAGAAATTCCAGCGGAAAAGGCGTCCAAGAATGCCGTTGTGACCGTGGAAAACACAATAATAAGAAGCCCTGCCGTGCCAAGCCCTGCGCGAACCATGATCTGTGCGATGTCACCGGTTCCCGCCAAAATTGCCGCGCCCATGCCAATCAAAAACATCCAGCTGCTGACGAGACCGTATACAAGCGTGCTGACAAAAGCCGCCCTTGCCGGCTCTTCGGCGCCCCTTGTGTAATCGCCAACCACAGGCAGCCACGAAAGCGGCATGGAAACCGATAGTTCCAGTGCTGCTCCAAAGGAAATTATCTCGGACGAGAAAGGTGCCGTGCCGGTCTCCTCCATAATAACAATGCACATGATTACCGTCAGGATGAAGAGTGCCGTCATCGTGATGGTGTTCATCCTGCCTAATTGCGTGACCCCCACCACAATCCACAGCACAATGAGTGCGCCTATCACCATGCACCAGACCCAGTTTCCTATCGGCCAGATGCCCGCGGCGGACAAGGCTCCGTCATAAATCATAATGCCTGTCCAGCCCACAAGCTGCAATACGTTCAGTATCGCAAAAAACGCGCCGCCATAGCGGCCGTAAGCCATCTTCACCGCTTCCATGGCGCTTTTTCCACTTCTGGCACTGACAAGACCGGCCAGAAAAAACAGAACACCGCCAATCAGATGCCCCAACACAATGGCCATGATACCTGTTTCCCACCCAAGTGGTGCGAGATACGTCCCCGTCAGAATTTCCGCAATGGATACGCCCGCGCCGAACCAGATCAGACCATGTCCAAACAATTTGTTCTTTTTGCCTTTCTCATTCATCCTTTACATCCCCTCTGCAAACCTGCCTTGCAGGTCAAATGCATGATTCATGGGACCGGAGCCCCTTCCGAGGTCAAGCATGGCTGCCAAGGCTCCGGAAACATATTCCTTGGCCCTGCACACGGATTCATGCAGATCAAAGCCCTTAGCGAGGTTCGCGGCAATCGCGCTGGATAGTGTGCAGCCCGTACCGTGCGTATTGTGTGTGTCGATTCTTCTTCCCCGGAACCACGCAGCCGTCCCTCGCTCATAGAGGAGGTCATTGGCATCATTGTGGCTGTGCCCGCCTTTTAGGAGAACACTGCAGCCAAATGTCTCCGCGATGGATGCGGCAGCCGCACGCATATCCGCTTCCGTCCGAATCGTCAGTCCGCTGAGAACTTCGGCCTCCGGGATGTTCGGCGTAATCACCTCGGCAAGCGGAATCAAAAGATGCGTCAATGTCTCCACCGCCTTCTCCTCCATCAGTTTTGCTCCGCTGGTAGCAGCCATGACCGGATCCAGCACGATGTGCTCCGCCTCATAGTGGGTTAGGCGATCTGCGATGACACGGATCAGCGTCCCATCCGATACCATGCCGATTTTCACCGCATCCGGCCGAATATCCGAAAAAACGGCATCCAGCTCCTGCCCCAGGAACTCCGGAGAAACAGTCAAAATACTGCTCACACCGCACGTGTTCTGGGCTGTGAGCGCTGTCACCGCACTCATGCCAAACACACCGTTCATCGTCATTGTTTTGAGGTCGGCCTGAATGCCGGCTCCCCCACTGGAATCACTCCCGGCGATGGTCAGTACTGTTTTCATCTCGTTTTTCCTCCCTATCTTCCCTTTGCTTCCTTTACCTTGCACAGCAGGCGCTGCGCTGCGATCCGAATGTCTTTCTTGGCAAAAATCGCTGAGATAACGGCGATTCCCGCAACACCGCTGCCGGCAAGCTGCATGACGTTTTCATCGTTGATGCCGCCGATTGCGACAACGGGAACGGCTGCCGCAGAGCATATTTCTTTCAGCGTCTCATAACGAACGATCTCTGCATCTTCCTTGGAGTTGGTAGGAAATACAGCCCCCACCCCCAAGTAATCGGCACCGCACTCTGCGGCAATCCTTGCCTCCTTTACCGTCTGTACCGAAACGCCGAGAATCTTGTCCTTCCCTATGCGTCGTCTGGCTGTACCTGCCTCCATATCGCTCTGTCCCACGTGGACGCCATCGGCGCCGATTGCCATGGCCAGCTCCACATCATCATCAATAACGAAGGGAACACGATAACGCCGGCAAAGCACAAGAAGCTCCCGTGCTTCTTTCAGCAAGGAAGCGCGCGGCATTGTCCCTGTGCTTTTCTCACGCAGCTGAAGGAATGTCACACCTCCTTGCAGCGCACTTTCTGCCGCATCATACAGACGTTTCCCGTGCAGCCAGCGACGGTCCGTCACTGCGTACAGAAGAAGATCGTCTTTCCTCACAGCCATTTCACTCATCTTCCTTCCTGCCGTCCCTGCCCGTTTCGCATTGAGCCTTCATCTGCGCCCGCTGCCGTATCATCGGATTTCGATCCTTTCTCCTCGATTCAGACGCTCCGCTGTCATATGATAGAGCGCATCGATGATCCGATTCCGATATGTGGCGTTTCCATCACCTTCTGTCATATACCCCATCGCAATCTCGCCGGCGAGTCCCATCGCAGCAGCAGCGGCGGCCGCAGCTGCTAAGGCATGGCCGGGGTTTGCCGCCAAAAAGGCAGTCATCACGCCGGAGAGCTGACAGCCCGTTCCCGTTATGGTGCTCATTTCCTTGCGCCCATTGCGGATGACATAGCAAGCATCTGCGTCAGCGACCAAATCAATGGCACCAGTAATGGCGATAACGCTCCCGCAAGATTTGGCACACGTCTTTGCAAATACGATCATATCCGCCAGATTCGCCTCAGTGACCGCATCCGCTGCATCTGCGTCCACCCCCTTTGTCGTCGTACTGCCAAGACATAGTGCCTTGATCTCCGATATGTTGCCGCGAATGACCGTAAAGTGCAGTTCCTCTATAAGGCCAGCCGCCGTCTCAGTGCGCAGTTTAGATGCGCCCGCGCCTACCGGATCCAAAAGCAGTGCATGCCCCAACTCCATGGCGCGCTTTCCGGCCAGATACATCGACCGAATGGACTGCTGGTGCAGTGTGCCGATATTGATGTTCAGCCCGTCACAAATTTGTGTGATATCGGCGGCTTCCTCCGGCTCATCCGACATGATGGGGCTTGCACCAACCGCCAGAACGGCATTCGCCACATCATTTGCGGTCACATAGTTGGTGATGTTATGCACGAGCGGTGCATTCTCTCTTACATTGTCCAAATAGCTTTCCAGCATGACTGCTTCCTCCTGCTGCATCATTTTCCCAACCCGTTCCGTCCGAATCACACACAAGCCGCCTCATGCAGCTTGCCTGCACAAAAAGAGCGCCACCCAAAATGAAATGGATGACGCTCGAATGCGCTTAAAAGTAAAGGCCTATTTCCCTACGTTGGCATTATCCAAATCAGGTTATGGGTCAGGATCGAATCCACTCTCAGCCTTTCGGCTCCCCTTGTATTTTTATTATAGTTCTTCTCCTATGAGGTGTCAACCTAGGAAATCATTGTTCTATGCCTCATAGACGAAATTCAATTCACTGCGCTCCGCGAGGAGCGGCGCGGCGGCGTCCTTCTCCGAAAGGACGGTCGGTGCGAGCGGCCATGCAATACCGATCGTGGGATCGTCCCATCGAATGTTGCCGTCACAGTCCGGTGCATAGAGATTATCTGCCTTATACTGCACCTCCACATCGTCGGTCAGCGTGATAAATCCATGGGCAAAGCCGCGCGGGATGAAGAGCTGCCGATAGTTCTCCGCAGAGAGTTCTGCTCCTACCCACTGCGCATAGGTCGGCGAATTGCGGCGGATGTCAACGGCAACGTCGAAGATCGCACCGCGCGAGGCGCGCAGGAGTTTCGCTTGTGCCATGGGGTTCAGCTGATAGTGCAGGCCGCGCAGCGTCCCCTTCTGTGCCGAAAAGGAGTGATTGTCCTGTACGAATGCGACGTGAATCCCCGCATCCTCCATTTTTTTTGCCGACCAGCTCTCCATAAACCAGCCGCGTGCGTCGCCAAACACCTGCGGCTCTATGATCATAACCCCGGGCAGTGCTGTTTCAATGACATTCATGCTATCCCCTACATTTCATCCACGATGCGTTTCAGATACACGCCGTATTCGTTCTTTGCCAGCGGCTCTGCAAGGCGGAGCACCTGCTCGGCATCGATATAGCCCATGCGGTAGGCGATCTCCTCGATGCAGGCGATCTTCAGTCCCTGCCGCGCCTGGATGGTCTGGACAAAGGCCGCTGCCGACAGGAGAGACTCATGCGTGCCCGTATCCAGCCATGCATAACCGCGCCGCAGCCGCTCCACACGGAGTTTTTTTGCCGTAAGATAGGCGATGTTCACATCGGTGATCTCGAGTTCCCCGCGTGCCGACGGGCGTACTGCGCGCGCAATGTCGACGATGTCATGGTCATAGAAGTAAAGTCCTGTCACAGCGTAGTTGGACTTCGGCTGCTTTGGTTTTTCCTCAAGTGAGAGTGCGCTGCCGTCCCCATCAAAGGAGACGACGCCGTACCGCTCGGGATCGGACACGTAGTAGGCAAACACGGTTGCCCCCGTGTCGTGCTGTACCACCTGCTGCAGCACCTGCGCAAAATCCGAGCCGTAGAAGATATTATCCCCCAGCACGAGCGCACATCCCTCGCCGCCGATAAAGTCTGCACCGATGAGAAATGCCTGTGCCAGTCCGTCGGGACTCGGCTGTACAGCATACGAGATGGCAATACCGAGCTGACTTCCGTCACCGAGGAGGCTCTGATAGAGCTCACTGTCGCTCGGCGTCGTGATGATGAGGATGTCCCGTATGCCTGAAAGCATGAGCGTGCTCAGCGGATAGTAGATCATCGGCTTGTCATAGATCGGCATGAGCTGCTTCGATACGACCTTCGTCAGCGGATAGAGACGCGTCCCCGAGCCGCCCGCCAGGATAATTCCCTTTCTGATCATTCCGTCACCTCTTCAAAAAGATTCATGATGCTCTAATTCGACAATGCAGGCAGATTTCCTTCATAAAAAATAAGGCACGCAGAAAGCGAATCCTTCTGCATGCCTTTGATCAATGATACGAGATTTACCCCGCAAACATTTCCATAATATGCGCGACGAGAATGCCGAACGGTGTACCAATCACGTAGCCCATCAGCGCCATGAGGATGCCGACGGGAACGAGCGAGCCGGAGTAGGTGCCGGCAAGCACAGGTGCGGACGCCGTCCCACCGATATTGGCGAGCGAGGCAACACATGCCGTGAACATATCGAGGCGGAAGAGCCGCGCGAGGAAGAACATGAGCACAAAATGAACGCCGAGGATGATGAACCCGGTCAAAATCCAGTACGGCGCGTCGCCCAGTTCCAGCAGAGAGGCGCGCGATGCGAGGAGGGCAATCACGGAGTAGAGGAGAACATTCGAGATCTCTGCTGAGCCCGCCACACGTCCAAGCGGCGAAACAGCGCCGATCAGACCAAGCACTGTGATAAAGAGGATTGTCCACGTCGCCTTGTCAAAGAACGGCACAGCGGCATTGAGTGTCTTTCCGACGTTCGCACCGACAGCCGAGACGACAAGAGCCGCACCAAGCAGGAGGATAATGCTCTGGAATGTGATCTTCCCCGTGTTCAGCTTGGCGTCCTCCTCAAGGCTGCGCGAGACAGCATCGAGCTGTGTCGTGTCTGCCTTGTTCCAGACGTTGAATCGCGATGCGAGCGTGATCAGCCAGAGCAGGAACATGACCCAAATGGAGTAGTCGATAGAGTCCACCACGAGGGCATAGCCCATATCCGCCTCCGACACGCCGAGCGCCGCCTGCACCGCGACCATGTTGCCGGAACCTCCAAGCCATGAGCCGCAGAGCGCGCCGAGCGCCATCCACGAATCGGAGCCGATCAGCCCCTTCATCACGAGAAAGGCAACGATGAAGCCGATCATGATTGTGAGCGATGCAGAGAAGAATCCGAGCAGCATCCGCGGGCCGAGCTTCAGCACCTTGCGGATATCGCAGCGCAGCAGCATGGTAAAGACCATCGCGTACGTCAGCGAGTTCTTCAGTGCGCCGTAGGCGGGCTTGGTCGCTGCCATATCCCATGTGCCGAATGTGCAGAGCAGCATGGAAATGAGGTAGACGAGAACGACAGCGGGAAGATAGCGGAACAGCGCCCAGCCGGTCCCCTTCTCAAGCGTTACCAGCCCGCCTGCGAGGAGGATGAGCACGGCAACATAGGTAAATCCATCCGTAATCATGACAATACACTCCTTCGATCATAAACGACAATTCCTTGAAGAATTATGATTTCGATTATATAATAAATCCATAAAGAGATACAATGGACTTCTTTCCTATAGCACTCTCTTTTATGAAAGAATTCTGTATACAGAAGGAGAAATCTCATGAAAATTACGAACGTCGAGCTGGGCATGCTTTCTGTCCCCCTGCGTGTTCCGTTCAAAACGGCACGGCGCCGCGTGGACAGCGTCGAGGATGTCATCGTTCTCATCCGCACCGATACAGGTGCAACGGGCTATGGCGAGGCACCGCCGACGGGCGTCGTGACGGGAGACACGACGGGCGGCATCATCGACGCGATCCGCACGCACCTTGCCCCGATGCTGATCGGACGGGACGTGAACGAGTTCGAGGATCTCATCCGTAATGTGCAGACTGCGCTCATCCACAACACCTCGGCAAAGGCCGCTGTCGACATGGCACTCTACGATCTCTACGGGCAGCTCTGGAACATCCCCGTACACAAACTGCTCGGCGGAGCAAGGGACGGCATCGTGACCGACATCACGATCAGTGTCAATGCACCCGAGGAGATGGCACGCGACGCACGCGATGCCATCCGCCGCGGCTACGACACGCTCAAGATCAAAGTGGGAATGGATCCCTCGCTCGATGTCGCCCGACTCGTCGCCGTCCGCGATGCGGTCGGCAAGGACGTGCGCATCCGCATTGACGCCAATCAGGCATGGCGTCCGCGCGAAGCAGTACGCATCCTCACCCAGATGGCCGAAAAAGGGCTCGATATTGAGCTGGTGGAGCAGCCTGTCGCCGCCGCCGACATTGACGGACTCGCCTACGTCACGCGCGAGAGCGACGTCCCTGTCCTCGCCGACGAGGCTGTCTTCTCCCCCTCCGATGCGCTGCGCATCATGCAGCTCCACGCCGCTGACATGGTCAACATCAAACTCATGAAATGCGGCGGGCTCTACCCCGCGCAGCAGATCATCGCTGCTGCAGAGATCTATGGCATGGAGTGTATGCTCGGCTGTATGCTGGAGGCAAAGATCTCCGTCAATGCCGCAGTGGCACTCGCCTGTGCCAAAAAAGTCGTCACGCGCATTGACCTCGACGGTCCCGTGCTCTGCCGTGAGGATCCGATCGAGGGCGGCGCACAGTTCAACGAGAAGGACATCACTGCCTCCGCCGCACCGGGGCTTGGCATCAAGGGTGTAGCCGGACTGAAGATGCTGTAAGGAGACCGCATGAGTACATCGATCAATTTCGCCGTCGGTGAGCCATTCCCCCTGCCCATCCGTGCCGAAGCAGACGGCGGCATGTTTCAAGCGGATAAGAACGGCATGATGTTCCTGCTGCAGCTCTCGCGCACGGATGCCATTGCTGTGGAGGCATTTCGCACGGGCGAGATCGAGCTGGCACTCACCGAGGTGGACGGCATACTCTTTTTTCTCTATCGTATCGACGGCATCTTCAAGGACGGCTGGGGCGACGCACCGCTTTCTCTCGCCCTCGTCAAAGAGGAACTGATGCCGGACGAGGAGAGCCTCGCCGATCCGACCCTTCATCTCTATCTCGTCGATACGAAGCTCAAGCTGCTCCTCGCACAGAGAACGGCAAGCGTGCCCGAGGAGTTCGCGGACATCATCCGCCAAAATGTACGCGCACAAAAAAGTGCGCTGCTCTCGATGCTTGCCTTCCAAAAGAAAGTCGCTTCCGTATGGGCAAAGAAGTCTCCTGCGGACCTTCGTGCTGCGGCGGCAGCATCGTATACGCTGCCGATGACACTTAGCAGTATCGTTCATTAGGGAAGCGCTGATGGATTTTCTGCTTACACCTCTTAACACATTTTTCCCGTACTCCAGCGGAAAAGCCTTGATAAAGCACCACTCCGGATCCGCTTTTCCTCCTTGCCCACGCAAAAGATCTGCGCCCATCCGAGGGACTGTTTGATCCGTGGTTCCTAGAAAAAATCTCCCCTTTGCCGCAAACGATACGGCAAGGGGGAGATTTTCACTGTCTCTTCATCATCTCTGCAGCAATGCGGGCGACAAGTGCCGTCCGTGAAAATGGTGTGATGATGTAGTATCCGTCAATATATGGCTTAATATCACGGGCAATGCCAAGGGAGAGTTCGACGGCCAACTCCTCCGCCGCCTCTCGATCAAGCCCATGATAGGCATTGATGATGCGCTCCTCGACATGGATGCCCGTGATCTCGCTTTCCATGAAGCGCGCATTGCGTTCGCTGACAACAGGCATGATGCCGCCAAGGATAAGCGCCCCCGGCAGGGTATCGCGTGCCGTGCGCAGGTTCTCCTTTGCCTGCGCACTCAGAACGGGCTGTGTGAAAAAGCCCGTCATACCCGCCTCCATTTTCTTTTTTGCAAGCCCGAGCTGCGACGGGAAATGCTTCGCATTCACGTTGAGTGCACCAAACACATGGAATGGGATGACATCGCCGCGCTCTCCAAGGCTCTTGATGAATGCGGACAGCTTGCGTGAGTTGAACTGATAGACACTCTTCACCTCATCACGCTCTGCCGTCGGGATGGGGTCACCCGTAATCGCAATCATGTTGTGGATGCCCTCGGCACTCAGCCCGAGAAGGATGGATTTGATCGCGTTGAGGTTGCGGTCGCGGCAGGTCATGTGCGGGATCGGCTCAATCCCGAGGCTGCGCCGGACGCGCCCCGCGAGCATCGCTGCATCCATGCGCGCGCGCGCGATGGGATTGTCAGCAATCGTGATGGCATGAACGCCCGCCGCCTGAAGTTCCCGTGCACCTGCCATGAATTTATCCGCATTGCCGGTATCCGGCGGATCGAGTTCGACCGCGATGGGAATTTCCCCTGCCTTCAGCGCCTCAAAGAAAGGGCTGCGCGAGGGCGTGAGTTCCGTGCGTTCCTGCCGCACACGTTCCCCCTCCGCCGCAGTCCCGCCTTCAAGTGCCTTACACAGCGCTCGGATGTGCTCCGGTGTCGTGCCGCAGCAGCCGCCGGCAATCGAGACACCCTCGCGCACGATGGCGGCAAGGCCTTTCCCAAAGTAGTCCGGCGCACTCTCATAGAAGGTGCGCCCATCGATGACGATCGGATGCCCTGCGTTCGGCATAAGAGAAAGCGGCAGGGGGCATGTGCCGATGAGGTGCACGAGTTCCTTCATTGATTGAACGCCGCTGACGCAGTTAAAGCCGACCGCATCAATATAGCCGCTCTCTGCAGCAGTACGGATCAGTTCCTCTACAAAGAGACCGTCGCGCGTGTAGCCGCCAGAGAGTGCGGCGAATGATGTCAGGACAAACGCATCCGGCACAATCTGCTTGATATGTGCCGCGGTCTCAACCAACCCCTCCATGGAGGAGTTGGTCTCAAAGAGAAAATTCTTCGCTCCGAGCGCAAGAAAGGTGTCGGAAAGAAATCGGTATTCCTCGGCAATGTCCGCAGGCGGCAGCCCCGCAACGGGGCCAATGTCAGCGAATACATATGCACCAAACGGCTCTGCGGCACGTGTGGCAAGTTCCCAGCCGGTTCGCAGGATCCCCTGCACGAGCGCCTCCTCGCCCTGATAGACGATGCGGTTTGCCGCAAATGTATTTGTCTTGATTGCCTGCGCACCCGCACGCAGGTATTCCGTATGGATCCCCTCCACAACAATCGGCGTTTCAATGTTGGCAAGCTCCACGCCTTTGCCGCGCGTATGCGTCTTTTGGGCGTAATAGGTCCCCATGCCGCCGTCAAAGATGAGCGGCTCTTTCTTTATATGTCCCCGTATATCCACGCGTTCCTGCGCCATATCCATAAGCCTCCCTGCCGTCTTTCACTATCCCAATACGCGGCGTGCGATCTCGACAATGCTGCGCGCATCGCCCGCATAGTAGTCCGCGCCGATCTCCTTCGCATAGTCCTCGGTCAGCACAGCGCCGCCGACAACGGTCTCACAGGAAAGCCCTGCCTCATGCAGAGCTTCGATGGTCTTTTTCATCGCCGTGACCGTCGTCGTCATCAGTGCCGACAGGCCGATCAGTCCGACCTTCTTTTCGATGGCGACCTCCACAACACGCTGGACGGGCACATCACGGCCAAGATCGATGATCTGGTAGCCATAGTTCTCGAGGACGACCTTCACAATGTTCTTGCCGATGTCGTGGATGTCCCCCTCCACCGTCGCAAGGATGATCTTGCCCTTTGAGACTCCCTGTCCCTCCTCGGCAAGACGCACCTTGATGAGTTCAAGTCCCGCCGTCGCCGCATTCGCCGCATTGATGAGCTGGGGGAGGAAGATGATTTCTTTTTCGTAGCGGTCGCCCACGATATCAAGCGCAGGGATGACCTTCTCCTGAATGATGTCCATCGGTGCCATCTCCGTAAGGAGTTTCCGCGTGATGCGCTCCGCATCGTCACTGAGCCCGCGAATGATGGCATCCATCAGCGGATCGACAACGTCCGTACGCTCCGCAGAGGCAGTCTGCACCGCCCCTGCTGCCTCCTCGCCCGTAATGCCAAGCTCTTTGCGGCGGCGCATCTCCGCTTGCTCGGGGGCAAAGCGCTCGATGTAGGCGGCACAATCCGCATCCTCCCCCGACACAGCACGGAAGGATACAACTGCATCCATCACTCCCTTGGTGTTCGGATTGATGATCGGGAAATCCAGCCCGACGTGCATCGCCTGTATGAGGAAGTTTTCCGTCATGTGCCCGCGTGCGGGCAGGCCGAAGGAAATATTGCTGACACCAAGCGCACAGTGCAGTCCGAGACGCTCGTGCACCTCGCGCACGGCACGCAGCGTCTCCATCGCCTGTACCTGCTGTGCCGATACAGTGAGCGTCAGGCAGTCGATGATGATGTCCTCGCGCTCCAGTCCGTATTTTTCCGCCTCTGCCACAATACGCTCGGCGACGGCGACGCGCTGCGCCGCCGTCTCGGGCAGCCCTTTCTCGTCCATCGCAAGTCCGAGTACTGCCGCTCCATAATGCTTTGCGAGCGGAAAGACGGCATCCATACGCTCACGTTCACCGCTGACAGAGTTGATGATGACGCGTCCGTTCGTGACGCGCAGAGCCGCCTCGATTACCTTCGGGTTCGCCGAGTCGATCTGCAGGGGAAGGTCGACAACGCTCTGCACCGCCTTGACAACGTACGGGATAATCTTCTCCTCGTCCACGCCCTGTGCGCCGACGTTGATGTCAAGCACCTGCGCGCCCGCTTCCTGCTGGGAAATCGCGAGTTTCTTGATATAGCCGTAGTCCTCCTCGAGGAGCGCCTGTTGGAGGCGCTTCTTGCCCGTCGGATTGATGCGCTCGCCGATAACATTGAGCTTGCCGTATTCCGCGACACGCCCCGGTGATGCTATGCCCTTGCGTTTTTTTCGTACAGGACGATCTGCCGCCCCCGCCGCGACTGCCGCTGTAAGCGCGCGGATAAAATCGGGGGTTGTGCCGCAGCAGCCCCCCATGATAAGCGCACCACGCTGCGCAAACACCGTCATCTCACGCCCGAAGTCCTCTGCCGTCATCTCGTACGCACCCGTGCGCGGATCGGGGAGGCCCGCGTTTGGCTTGACAATGATCGGCAGATCCGTCCACTCCATCAGCTCGTCCACGATCGGCACAAGCTCCACAGGTCCGAGCGAGCAGTTGACACCGAGCGCGGCGACACCAAGGGCATCGAGCGTAACCGCGACAGATGGGACGGCCGCGCCGAGGAAGGTGCGCCCATTCTGCTCGAATGTCATCGTCACCCAGATCGGCAGCTTGGTATGTTCCTTCGCTGCGAGCACCGCTGCCTTGACCTCGTAGAGGTCGGTCAGCGTCTCAAAGATGACGAGATCCGCCCCAGCCTCCTCTCCCGCGGCCACCATCTCACGAAAGAGCTCGTATGCAGCCTCAAACGAAAGCGTTCCAAGCGGCTCGACGAGCTCCCCGATGGGACCGATATCGAGCGCGACGCGCACGCCCGCAACCCCTGAGTTCTCCGCTGCACGCCGCGCAGTCGCGACGTTCGCGGCGATCACCTCCGCCACGGTCTTGCCCGTCCCTGTAAGCTTGTGCCCATTCGCACCGAACGTATTGCTGTAGATCACACGGCTGCCCGCCGTGATGTAGTTTCGGTGAACCTCCTCAATCACCTCGGGATGCTCCATCCCGAAGAGTTCGGGACGCTCGCCCGGTGCAAGCCCACGCGCCTGCAGCTGGGTGCCCATGCCTCCGTCCAAAATGATAATATCGTTCATTGTCCCATTTTCTCCCATCTATTTTCCCGTCTTTGCCCCTTCGCGGCATCTGCGTCCCGCCTTGCGGAACGGGCAGGTGCGGAACATGAGACAGTGCTCACAGTCCGGCGGGCGATGCGGCTGTGGTGTGCGTGCAATCCCCATGATCGCCGTCACCGATTTGCGCGGCACCATGATCGTCGTCGGTGTCAGCGAGACCCCGACGCGCCGCGTCATGTCGAGCAGCGCAAAAAATTTTGGCTGCTCCGTGATCGGAAGATCACCGTAGCCGGGACTGAATCGATCCGTCAGATAGCGCCCCTCCGCTTCCACGGCGCTTCGCATATCGCTCTCAAAATTGTTGCAGATATTTTCGATCGCCGTGCTCGCGCACGCATCCATGATCACAGAGTCGGCGGCATTTGTCACCTCATAACGCATCATCAGCCGCTCGACACCGGGGCCGAGCGTCGCTCCAAAGAGGACGGCCTCCTCACACGGCTCAAGCATCCGTGGGATGTCATTCCCTGCAAACGTCACGCCGAGCACAGCCCCACCTTCAAGGGGAGCGTGACGATACGTCAGGCGGGGGGTCGCCGCCGCCAGCACCTCATCGCTGCAGCGACGAATCTGTGCCGCAATCTCCTCCGTCAGCTCCTGTCCGCGAAAGCCGAGATACTTTAGTATTTCATTCATATTCAGCGTTGTAAAACGCGGTTCAAACATGGTCTCTCCTAATTTTCCGTGATCCTCTATAACACACAAGTTAAGAGATTATATCACATTCCGCCGCTCCTCACAAATATACTTTTGTCATGTGTTCATAAGTGTGCTATAATACTGCCTTGTCATTTTATATTGCAACTGTAAGGGGGAAACGGAATGATAAAGGAAGCGATCAAAAAGGTCGTAGCCAAGGAAGATCTGACCTACGACGAAGCATATACGGTCATGAATGAAATCATGTCGGGCGAGAGCTCGGCAGTCGAGAACGCCGCCTATCTCGCTGCACTTTCTACGAAAAGCAGCGGCATGGAGACCATTGCGGAGATCTCAGGATCTGCCGCCGCCATGCGCGCGCACGCGGAGCTGGTCGAACACGACATGGAGGTCATCGACATCGTCGGTACGGGCGGAGACCACTCGGGCAGCATCAACGTCTCAACGACGGCGTCCTTTCTTGCAGCGGCGGCAGGGCTCAAGGTCTGCAAGCACGGCAACCGTGCCGCGTCCTCGAAGAGCGGTACGGCGGACTGTCTGGAGGCACTCGGGGTCAACATCGACCAGCCGCCCGAGAAGGTGCGTGAGGAGCTGGGGAGCATCGGGCTTGCCTTTCTCTTTGCCCAGCGTTATCATCAGTCGATGAAGCACGTCGGTGCGATCCGCCGTGAGCTCGGCATCCGTACGGTATTCAACATTCTGGGCCCGCTGACGAATCCCGCCCGTCCCGCATACATGCTGCTCGGTGTCTACGGAGAGCATCTCCTCCGCCCACTCGCACGTGTGCTGCCGGGACTCGGCGTCAAGCGCGCACTCATTGTCCACGGAACAGACGGGATGGATGAGATCTCCGTCGGTGCACCGACCAAGGTGTATGAGATTGAGAATGCAGCAGAGCGTGCCTATGAGATCCGTCCCGAAGATTTCGGCATCACGCCCGCGTCAAAAGAAGCGATCCGCGGCGGCACACCTGCCGAGAATGCTGCCGTGACGCGCGGGATTCTTGCGGGAGAGATCACCGATGCACGGGCGGATATCTGCCTGATGAACGCGGGGGCTGCGATCTATATCGGGGGAAAAGCAGACTCGATTGCGGAGGGCATCGATACAGCACGCCGCGTCATTGCCGACGGCAGTGCTCTGCAGAAGCTGGAGGACTTTATTCGCATCTCTCAGTGATGCACAGAGAAATGGAAGGACTTGAAGTAAATGAACGCACTTGAACAACTCAGTAATTTTGTCTCACGCTATATGGCGGTCTTTGTTGTCGTCATCGCAGGCGTTGCTCTCTTTCAGCCGTGGACGTTCCTCTGGAGCGTTCCATGGATCACCATCCTGCTCGGCATCGTCATGTTCGGTATGGGAATGACGCTGCGGTTTGCCGACTTTAAGCTTGTTCTGCAGCGTCCGCGCGACGTCTTCATCGGTACGGTCGCGCAGTTCGGCATCATGCCCTTCCTTGCATGGGTCTTGGCACAGGCATTCTCCCTTCCGCCGGAGCTTGCCGCCGGCGTCATTCTCGTTGGCACCTGCCCCGGCGGAACGTCCTCGAACGTCATGACCTACCTCGCGCGCGGTGATGTCGCTCTTTCCGTCAGCATGACCATGGCGTCCACCATCCTCGCACCGATCATGACGCCGCTCCTCACACTCTGGCTCGCAGGACAGTGGATCGACATTCCTGCGGGAAAGATGATGATCTCCATCGCACAGGTCGTCATTGCCCCGATTCTCCTCGGTCTCGTCATCAACCACTTCTTTGAGCGTCCCGTCCAAAAGGCGGTCAAGGTTCTCCCGCTCATCTCCGTAACCGCGATTGTCCTCATCGTCGGCGGTGTTGTATCGGCGAACGCAAGTCGCATCATCGAGACAGGTGCTCTCATCATGGTCGTCGTTATGTGCCACAACCTCTTTGGTTATGCTCTCGGCTTCCTCGTTGCAAAGGCACTCCACATGGATATGGCAAAGGTCAAGGCGGTCTCCATCGAGGTCGGCATGCAGAACTCCGGGCTTGCCACATCGCTTGCCCTGCTCCATTTCGGTGCAGCTGCTGCCATTCCCGGTGCACTCTTCAGCGTTTGGCATAATATCTCAGGATCACTGGCCGCAAACTACCTATCCAGTCGAATGAAAAAAACCGATTAACGAAATTTTTTTCAAATAAATCCTCCAAAAGCTTAGGACTCTTGGAGGATTTATTTTATTTGTGTTGAATCTTACTTTTGTTAGATTATATTTATCTGAAAGAAGCGTTCTGCGCTTCCCATGATTATTGCTAAAGAGGTGGTCGGATGAAACTAAAGTCAAAGATGCTGCTGTGGATTGGAGCGCCGCTTGTCGTGATTTTTACTGCGATGGCAGTGTTTTCCTACTGGGAAGCGAGCGACATGATCGAGAAGGCAACGGAACGCGAGATGCGTGCGCTCTCGGAGTTTCACGCCGAGGAAGTCAATCGCATGGTTGAGGGACCGAAGGGTATCCTCGAAGGCGTCGGCCGCGTATGGTCGACGAATATACCGACGGATGAGCGCTTCCTTGAAACAGCCAGGGACTTCACTGCACGCCCGGACATTGATTCCATCTATATGGGTTTCCCACGCGAAACAAATCGCCCCTTCCTCTACAGCGAGGAGGGTGTCGTACCGCTGAATGAGTTCGACGCAACGAGCCGTCCGTGGTATAAACTCGCAGAATCCAAGGAGGGCGTACAGCTCAACGAGGTCTCCACGAACGAGCGCACCGGAAAGCCAACGCTTGCCATGAGCCGCGCCATTCGTCACGAAGGACAGCTGCTCGCCGTGATGGGGCTCGAGACTAATTTCTCCGACATTCAGAATATCGTCGCAAAGATCAAGATCCGGGAGCATGGCGCCGCATTCCTTCTCGATGAACAGGGACGCTTCATCTACCACTCTGCGCTCGGGCTCGACGACAATGTGCACGCACAGGGCGAGGAAGACGCACGCCGCCTCCTCTCAAAGGAGCCTATTTTCTTTACCAACACATACGCAGGTGTTGAGAACTACTACGCTGTCCATCCGGTCGGCACAACGGGCTGGTCCCTTGTTCTCTTTGTACCGAAGGATGAGGTGCTCGCCGATGTAAACAATCTCAAGTGGACGATGATTGTGGGGCTTCTCATCTCCCTCGCCCTCATCGGCGGTCTGCTCTATAAGATTGCTGACTCGATTGCAGGTCCCCTTGAGAATATGGCAGGTGCGGCACAGGAGGTGGCAAAGGGCAATCTCGCCATCGTCCCGCCCCAGATGGATCGCGACGATGAGATCGGACAGCTCCACAACTCCCTGCTCACGATGGTCAAGAATCTGCGTGAACTGATTCAGAAAACGGCGCAGACCTCCGAACAGCTCGCCGCCTCCTCTGAGGAGTTGACTGCCTCGGCAGACCAGTCGGCACAAGGCGCACAGAGCGCGGCCGAAGCGATCGTGAAAATCACGGGCAGCACCATCGAGCAGAATGAGGTTGTCGATCAATCCTTTAAGACAGTAGACGGCATCACCCACGCGATCAATGAGATCACAACGGGAATCTCGGATGTCTCTGCCGCAACCCATCGCGCTGAAACAGCAACCGTTGAGGGACAGCAGGGACTCGGTGTCGCCGTCAAGGGGATGGATGTGCTCAATCAGAGTGCACAGGATGTCTCCGATGCCGTCACTGCACTCTATGAAAGTTCCAAGCGCATCTCAGAGATCGTCGAGATGATCACCGAGATCGCCGGACAAACAAACCTACTTGCTCTCAACGCCGCCATCGAAGCGGCACGCGCAGGCGAACAGGGACGCGGCTTTGCCGTCGTCGCCGAGGAGGTGCGCAAGCTCGCTGAGCAGTCCGAGACAGCAGCGCAGGAGATCACAGAGCTCATCACCGAGAACGCAAGCCGCATTGAGGACACGTTCAAGGTCATGCAGGAGCAGAGAGAACACGTCGGCGAAGGCGTCAAGCATGTCAATCAGGCAGGCGAACAGTTCAACCGCATCGCTGGGGTTGTGAGCGAGCTCACCGAAAAGGTGGATGCAATCCTGAAGAGTACCGAGGGAATCAAAGTGGGCAGCGAGCACATGATGAGCTCGGTCGAAGCTGTTCAGAAGGTCTCGAATGCTGTCCACACGGAAGCAGAGAATGTCTCTGCCGTCTCTGAGGAGCAGGCAGCCTCCATGCAGGAAATTGCGGCATCCAGCCAGACGCTGGCACAGCTTGCACAGGATCTGCAGCGAATTGTCGGAGGTTTTAAGCTCTAAAGCCATCAGAACACACTTCAGGGGCTGTTGTACGATACAATGCAGTATTTCGTACAACAGCCCCTTCTTTGTCCTCCTGACGCGCCGGCACGATACATTCCCACACGAAAGGGGCTGCCCGGAAATGGGACAGCCCCTTCTATGTTCCGATCCCTTTGGGGGTGTCGGATTAATGGTTGAACATGTTGCGCAGTGCCTGCTTGTTAACCTCGCGGTTCAGCTGGGCAAGATGCTGCGTAAGCTTGATGCTCTTTGGGCAGACGCGCTCGCAGTTCTGGCTGTTGCCGCAGCTCGTGATGCCGCCCTTTTCCATCAACGCGTTGAGACGCTTTGGTGCATCGAACTTTCCAAGCGGGTGCATATTGAAGAGGAGCGTCTGCGCCGTCGGTGCAGGTCCAATAAAGTCGGACTGCGGTCCAACATTTGGGCATGCCTCGAGGCAGCAGCCGCAGGTCATGCAGTGCGACAGCTCATAGCAGGTCTCAGCCGTGTATGGATTCTGAATTGGAGCGTCCTTGACATCCCACGTACCATCAACCTCGATCCAGCCATGAATGCGTTTGAGGCTCTCGAACATAACCGAGCGGTCAATGAGAAGATCACGAATGACTGGGAACGTACGCGCCGGCTGAACACGGATTGGCTGCGTAAGGTTGTCGATCAGGGCACAGCACGCCTGCTGTGCCCGGCCATTGATGACCATCATGCACGCACCGCAAACCTTCTCCAGGCAGTTGCATTCCCAAACAGGGGGCGGAACACGCTTGCCGTCAACCGTCACAGGATTCTTCTGGATCTCCATAAGAGATGCAACAACATTGAGACCGGGACGATAGTCAACTTCGAACTCCTGCGTATACGGGCTCTCATTCGGTCCATCCTGACGCTCGATGATAAAACGAACTTTTTTCTGTTCTGCCATGACTTCTATCCTCCCTTACTCTTTCTTAGCAACGGCGTAATTACGCGCACGTGCTTTGATGAGCGAATGCTCGAACTCCATGTAGCTGACCTGCGGCTCTTCCGTATTCGGATCATAGTCCACAATGGAGGTCTTCATGAAGCGCTCATCATCACGGCCGTAGAACATGAGCTCACCGTCGGCATCCGTCATGCGCTCGCCCTTGTCATCAAGAAGGATCTTGGCATGTGCACCGCGACTCTCATCACGGCAGCGTGCTGCCTTTGTCACGGCCATTGCATAGAGGATCATGTTGCGGAGCTGACGGACAAACATAGCTTCCTGGTTTGCCCATGTGCCGTGATCCGTCACGCCGATGTCATCCCAACGCTTCAGAATCCCCTTGAGCTTCTCAAGGCAGATGTCGAGTCCCTTGTTGTCACGCTCGATCGAGACGTAGTCATACATGATCTCGCCCATCTCCTGATGGAGCTTGTGGGCATTCTCAGAGCCTGTCATGTTGCGGATCTTATCGAACTCCGCCACAGCCTCCTTGCGTGCACTCTCAAGTTCTTCCTCGGTGAGTGCCGTGCCGAGCTCACCGCTGCGTGCCCAGCGCAGTGCCTCGGGACCAGCGATAAAGCCGGAATACGCTGCAGAGAGGAGCGAGTTTGCACCAAGACGATTTGCGCCGTGATACTGATGATCGCACTCACCCGCAGCCATGAGACCGGGAATATTTGTGTGATGCTTGCGATCGACCCAGATGCCGCCCATCGAGTAATGCACGGACGGGAAGATCTCCATCGGCACCTTGCGCGGATCCTGACCGACGAACTCTGAATACATCTCAAGGATGCCGCCGAGCTTGCGCTCGAGGTAAGCCGCAGGGATATGGGAGAGGTCGAGGTAAACACGACGCTCATTGTTGATACCAAGCCCCATGTGGACGCAGACCTTGAAGATCGCACGCGATGCGACGTCGCGCGGGACGAGGTTGCCGTATGCTGGATACATCTCCTCGAGGAAGTACCAGGGCTTGCCGTCCTTGTACGTCCAGACGCGTCCGCCCTCACCGCGGCAGGCCTCGGACATCAGGCGGTTCTTATCCGACCCCGGAATCGCCGTCGGATGAATCTGAATGAACTCAGGATTGCCGATGTGAGCGCCCTGCTGATAGGCGGAGGAAACAGCCGAGCCGTTGCAGATCGTCGATGCCGTGCAGCGGCCGAACACCTGACCGGGGCCGCCCGTAGCGAGCATGACCACATCAGCCGGGAATGCCTTGATCTCATTCGAGTTCATGTTCTGCGCAACAATGCCGCGGACGATGCCGTCCTTGTTTTTGATCGCACGGATGTATTCCCAGAACTCATACTTCGTGACCTTGCCCTTGACTTCCCAGCGGCGCACCTGCTCATCCAGCGCGTAGAGGAGCTGCTGGCCCGTTGTCGAGCCTGCGAACACAGTGCGCTTATTCTTCTGTCCGCCGAAATTGCGCAGATCAAGCACGCCCTCCGCCGTACGCGTAAACGGAACGCCCATGCGGTCAAACATCTTGACGAGCTTCGGCGCTGCCTCAACCATGCCCTTAACGGCAAGCTGGTCAGCGAGGAAGTCGCCGCCGTAGACCGTATCGTCAAAGTGCTCGTAGACACTGTCATGCTCGCCCTTGGTGTCCATGCAGGCATTCATGCCGCCCTGTGCGCAGAGCGAATGCGAGCGCTTCACCGGGCAATAGGAAAAGAGGTCGACGGTACCGCCCCCCTCGCAAACCTTCATCGTTGCGAGAAGGCCCGCCAAACCGCCGCCGACGATGATAACCTTATTCTGTGGTACTTTAGCCATTCTTAGCTCTCCTTTGCTGCAGTTCTCACATGAAGTAGCTGCCCATGAAGGCAAGCGTAACAAGCGACATCAGCACGCAGAGTGCCATGGACAACGCGTTGATCACCGACTGTGCGCGCGGTCCCTTTGCGATGCCCCACGTCATGCAGAACGTCGAAATACCGTTGCAGAAGTGGAAGATCGCCGCAATCATGCCGATCGTGTAAAGCACCGTGTGCAGAATCGCATAATCGCCGGTAACGAAGTAGGTGTAGAGCAGGTCATAGTTGATGTGCGATCCCATGACTCCCTTCTCCCACACGCGCATAAAGCCAACATGCCAGATGAGGAACGGAATGAGCAGCCAAGCCGTATAGCGCTGCAGCGCAAACTGCCAGTTGCGGACATAGCCATAATTGCCGGGGTTGTTCTTCGCCTGCGCAGCGATGTAAATACCGTAAATCGCGTGGAAGAGGATCGGAACAGCGATGGCGAACACCTCAAGCCCATAGAACACGGGGCGCGGGATGAGATCCATCATAGCCAGCGCATCATTAAAGGCCTTTGCTCCATGGAGCACCGTCGAGTTCGTAAAGACATGCTCGAAGAGGAACACGCCGATAACGACGAGTCCAACCAGTGAATGAAGGCGCCGCATGTAAAAGGTTGTGTGGAACATTTCATACCTCCTGAAATATGTTGACCTTAAGGAAACATGAATCACTTCAGCACTTCAGATTGACAAACTTCTTTTGATTCGTGATCCCTTAGGAGCCGCAGCTCCGGCACCGTGTGCAGGAGCCGCGCCCCCGAATGATTTGTCATGCGCCAAACCATCGGCATGAACACCTACATTAGAGTCTGCGATAGGGCTTCTGTCCCATTTCATAGAAGTTATTCCCCTCGGAGTCGATGACAACGATACAGGGGAAATCCTCAACCGTCAGCTTTGCAACGGCCTCGGGACCAAGCTCTGGGTAGCCCACAACTTCATACTTCTTGACGGACTTTGCGATGAGAGCTGCGGCACCGCCGACAGCAGCAAAGTAGGTCACGCCGTACTTCTTCATCGCCTCGACGACCTCGGGCGAACGCGAGCCCTTGCCGACCATGCCCTTGATGCCCTGCGCGAGCATCGTCGGCGTGTAGGCGTCCATACGGCCGCTCGTCGTCGGCCCCGCCGAGCCGATCGGATCGCCCGGCTTTGCCGGCGTCGGTCCAAGGTAGTAAACAATCTGGTCATGCCAGTCCACGGGCAGCGGCTCGCCCTTCGCGAGGGCTTCCGTCATCGCCTTGTGCGCCGCATCGCGGGCACTGATGATCGTCCCCGTAATCAGGACGCTGTCGCCGGCCTTAAGCTTACGGGACATCTCCTCCGTAAACGGAGTCGTAATACGGATACTTTCCGCCATTGAGTATTCCTCCCTAATGATAATACACAAGAACCGCTCCTAGAGAATGCGGTGCGCATGCCGGAGGGCATGGCAGCAGATCGTCACCGCAACCGGCAGACCTGCAATGTGCGTCGCACCCCACTCAATGTTTACGGCAAGTGCCGTCGTTGTCCCGCCAAGCTGAGGGCCGATGCCGGTCTTGTTGATCATTTCGAGAAGCTCCTCCTCGAGCTTCGCATACTCAGGCATGGGATGACGCTGGTTGATTGGGCGCGTGAGTGCCTTTTTCGAGAGCAGCGCCGCGCGGTCCATCGTGCCGCCGATACCGATGCCGACGACCTCCGGCGGACATGGATTCGGACCGGCGTGCTGGATGATCTCCATAACGGCCTTCTTCACGCCCTCGACACCATCGGCCGGAACGAGCATTTTCACGCCGGACTTATTCTCCGAGCCAAAGCCCTTCGGCGCAATCGTAATGCTGAGACGGTCACCGGGGACGATCCTCGTGTAGATGACACCCGGCGTATTATTCTGTGTGTTCTTACGATTAAAAAGAGGCTCCGCAACAACGGACTTGCGCAGATAGCCTTCCGTGTAGCCCTTTGCGATCCCCTCGTTAATCGCATCCTCCAGAAGTCCTCCCGTGATGTGAAGATCCTGCCCGAGCTCCACAAACACGATGGTCATCCCCGTATCCTGGCAATACGGACGATCCTCCTCGCGCGCAATCTCAGCATTGCGGATGATCTGATCCAAAACGACCTGACCGACAGGCGACTCCTCTGTCTCCCGGCCCTTCTTGAGGCCTTCATAGACGTCGTCGGGGAGATAGTACGCCGCTTCTTTGCACATCTCGGCGACGTTCTCCGTGATTTCTTTTGCGGTTAGCTCTCGCAAAATAATCCCTCCTATAAATATAACTTATACACAGGTTAATTAAACTATATCATATTTTTTTCTTGCTTTCAAGTCTTTCAGACTTCTTGTAACCCCTTGAAAAAAGTGAATCTCATTCAATTTCAAGTTGTTGATTTTCACGTAGAATAAGAGCGTATTTTCTTATTTTATATCATTGTTTTTCTTTATTGTTTTATTGTTTAATTTCAACCAATATATTATTATTAACAATATTTTTATCGCATATATAAATCCCATATCGTACGATATGGGATTTATATGATAAAATTTTTGAAAGATTTTTATTTAAGGCGAATGAGATTCATCTTTGGTTCTTCCCCTGCTGTGAGATTTATCATCATAAAGGAGCCCTGCACCGCATCACGCGGACGAGCCACACTCCCGGGGTTGAATACGGTCACATCCCCCTGCCGCTCATAGAGGGCGATGTGCGTATGTCCATAAACAGCAATATCTGCCCCTGCCTCACGCGCAGCCGCGGCGAGTATCGCTGTATCAAACCGCACATGGAAGAGATGCCCATGCGTGAGAAAGATACGATGCCCGCCGGCCTCGACGACAGTCTCGCCATACGTTCCATCCAGAGGCAGATCGCAGTTGCCGAGGACGCGCACAACGCTCTTCCCCGTCAGGTGTTCCAGTGCATCTGCATCGGCGGCATAATCTCCTGCATGAAGCCACATCTCTGCCTGTGCCGCCTCAGGATACTGCAGCATCGCTTTCAGGCTCTCAATATCTCCATGACTGTCGCTGACAATTCCAATATTCATGCTTCACCTCACGCCTAGGAAAGATTGGGCAAAAGGCGCCCTATGACGATATCTTCCGCTGCGGCACAGACAGCTCGATGATCGATCAACATGCGTCATGCGCGGCCAAGGAGTGCGCGCAGCTCCTCCCTCATCTGATCGAGTGCCGCACCGCGATGACTGATGGCGTGTTTTTCCTCACGTGAGAGTTCTGCCATCGTCCGCCCATCCGCACGATAAAAATAGGGGTCGTAGCCAAATCCCTCCGTGCCGCGTGCTTCGTGGCGAATAAAGCCCGTACACGTTCCCTCTGCCGACAGTTCCCGTCCGTCCCGAAGTGCGAGCACGAGGGCGCAGTGATAGGCGGCGCGGGCATTCTCCTCCCCGCGTGAGCGAAGTTCCGCGATCAGCTTCCGATTGTTCGCCGCATCGTCGCCATGCACCCCCGCATAGCGCGCGGAGCAGACACCGGGGGCACCGTCCAGTGCCTCCACCGAGAGCCCCGAATCGTCGGCAAGCGCCGAAAGCCCCGTCTTTTCACGATAGTACTGAGCCTTGATGCGCGCATTCTCCATGAATGTCGCACCATCTTCGACCGGCTCTTCGATCGCACCGAGCTCCGGCTTCAGCTCATAAAGACGTGACAGTGGAACAAGGCGCACGGGCAGCCCGAGAAATGCCGTCTCCATCTCCCGCACCTTCCCTGCGTTTGATGTGGCAATCAGTATCGTCTTTTCCTTCATATTATCCCTCCCGTCCCGGCAGCCACGAGAGCACATCACCGAGGGCGACCTTCTGCTGATCGATCAGCGTGCGAATGCCTTGCTCGCCGAGATCCAGCAGAGCATTCAGCTCCTTCCGTGCAAAAGCACGGCCTTCGCCTGTCCCCTGCACCTCGACAAAGGCACCTGCGCCCGTCATGACGATGTTCATATCGACCATTGCCGCAGAGTCCTCCTCATAGCACAAGTCAAGAAGCGGCTCATTTTCCGCATTGATGCCGACGCTGACTGCCGCCACATAGTCACGTACGGGGAAAATACCGCGCTTCGCATAAAACGACGCACACGCCTCGACAAGGGCAACAAATGCTCCCGTCACTGATGCCGTCCGCGTCCCGCCGTCCGCTTGAAGAACATCGCAGTCAATGTGAATCGTACGCTCACCGAGTGCCTTTGTATCCACTACCGCACGCAGAGCACGTCCGATAAGACGCTGGATCTCCTGTGTCCGCCCCGACTGATGGCCGCGCACCGCCTCGCGCGCCGTACGTTCCGCCCCTGCACCCGGAAGCATGGAGTACTCAGCCGTCACCCAGCCCGTGCCCGTTCCCTTCAAAAAGAACGGCACGCGCTCCTCCACCGTCGCCGCACAGACGACGCGCGTATGACCGGTCTCAATGAGTGTGGAGCCATCCGCATAGCGCTGATAGCCGCGTTCGATCCGAACGGGGCGCAGCTGGTCGGCACGCCGCAGATCTCTTCTTGGCATGAAATAATATCTCCTTTGGAAGTAATTTTCCCCTCCGGCTCGCGCTGTCCGTCGCACCGTGCCGCAGCAAGGCAAAATCCGCAACATAAAGCCTCCCCCGTCATGCGGGGGAGGGGAACCGCACAAGCGGGAAAGGGTACTGTATCATTTATGCCGTATGGCTCTCCTGATATTGACGATAATTCTTGATGACGCAGATCGGGGTCTTCTGTGATGCGTTGCCGAACGGATTGTCGAGCAGCAGCTTAGCGGCAAGTTCCCCATTTAATCCATCCGATACGCCGACCACACGTGAACGCTTGAGATCGTTGACATCCGCCACCATCGCGCCGAATGCCCCCACACGCGTCCGTATACGGTCTGCCACCTGGTCTGCATCCGCAGGACCATAGACAATCGCCTTGTCAAACGGCGGCATCGTTCCGGTCACATCGTCAATCAGCGCCGTTTCTCTGCCGCCCCAGCGGTAGAACATGCCGCCTTTGCCGACGAGCTTTGCGAGGAAACCGGCAAAGAGGGCAAAGAGAACACGCCCCGTTCCCTCTACATCCATCAGGGACTGCATCCCATGCGGGCTGGCAAGGCTGCCGTAGTCCGGGATAAAGCGGCAGGCAAAACGTGCCGCGCGGGAAATGTGCAGCTGCTCCGGGAAGACAAACCGTCCCTGTGTAATCGCCACCACACTCTCAGCGCAGCAGACCAGATCGTCCGCCGTCACCTGCTCTCCTGCATAGTACTCAATCGCATCCACAATGTCATCCGCATCTGTCAGAATACGTGTCGGCACAGGAAGAATCTTCAGTTCAGCCATTCTGCACCTTCCCTTCCCGTACAAGCGCAACCCCGGCGAGCGCGGCAATCTCCGCCGCTGTCATCTTCATCAGTACCTTGGAATAATGCGCCGGCGTCCGCCCCGTCTCCAGATAGATCAGATCCATGCGAAAATCCACCATGTGGGCAATCGCCTCATCGAGTGTATGTCCGTTTCGTCCCTCAATGGAGAGCTTGAGGGCAAGATTTATGCGCTGCTTCTTCTCTATCAGTGCCGCCTCGAAGTAGTCATCCTCGCGCGGTGTCCCCTCACACTCCACCTTGCCGTGCACCAATGCGCCGTCGTACTGCTCATAGGGCAGCTGAACACGCAGGATCGCATCCATGATTGTCCCGCACTGCTTCCCCTCATTGGCAAAGGGAATCGTCGCACCGATCACCAGACGCTCGGGCGTCCGTTCCACGACAGAAAAGGGCGTCATCTCCTCCGTCTTCGGCACGATCACCTCCGTACCAAGATAAGCAAAGAGTATCTTCACGCCCGCATACACAATAAAAACGACTGCGATCAGCAGATGCAGCCACCACGAAAATTCAGATCCCAATGTCCCGTCCTTCTTTCTCCGCCGTCATCGCCGCTTCCATCGGCACATAGAACTCCTTGGGCAGGCGCGTTATATGTCCCGTATCGCGATGCGTAAATACATTTTCTGAGAAGCCGCTCACCAGCAGTGTTCCCGCCTGATTGAGAATGCGGTAGGAGAACACCATCTTGGCCTTTGTGAGCGCCGTCGCCGTGGTCTCGATTACCAGCTCATCGTCAAAATGACCTGGTGCATGGTACTCCGCACCGACCTTCGTGATTGGGAATACGTACCCCGCCTCCATCAATGCGCCCAACGTGATGCCGATGCGCCGCAGATACGCGACGCGTCCGATCTCAAACCAGCGGATGTAGTTCGCATGATGCACGACCGCCATCGCATCCGTATCGTAAAAATTCACCCGATGTGTTACCTCAACCGGCATGAAAACTCCTTTCAAACAATCTCTTCCATTCGCGCGGCACGCGCGAGATCCGCCTCCATGTGCGCCAACTCCTCTGCACGCACAACGGGACGCCCCGACTCAAAAAACGTGCAGTGTGCGGTCTGCGCACCGATTGGCTGCGTTCGCAGCCCCGTTCGCCGCGCGAGCTCCTCCACCGTTCCCTCATTCCCATCCACGAGGCGCACATTCTGCGGCAAAAGCTGCCGCATCGTATCCTTGAAATAGTTGAAATGCGTACAGCCGAGCACGATCGCAGAATAATTCGCAAAATGATACGGGGCAAACGCATCCCGCAGGTACGCCTCCACCGCCGATGAGACGAACTCCTGCCGCTCGGCGAACTCCACCAGCTGCGGCAGTGCCAGGAGATCCACCAATCCGTTCGGGTCGCAGGAGGAAATCAGCCGTTTCAGCTTCTCCCCATGCACCGTGATCGGCGTCGCCGTAACGAGCACACGATGTTCCGCATCGCGCGTGAGCGCCTTCTTGACCGCAGGCTCCATCCCGATGATCGGCACATCGTAGAGACGGCGCATCTCATCTACGGCCACGGAGGTCGCCGTATTGCATGCGACGACCACAGCATCGGCGCGCTGCTGCTCAATGAGAAAGCGAAACGCGGTACGAACAAAGCCGCGCACGGCGGGAACAGATTTCGTCCCATACGGCACATGATCGCGGTCAGCATAGAAGATAAACTCCTCCGACGGCAGCACACGGCGAGCATGACTAAGCACCGTCAGACCGCCATAGCCTGAATCAAACAGCGCAATGCGCATCTGTCCATCTCCTCTTCCTGATCGAAACCGACGGTTCTATTATAGCAACTTCTTCTCTCTTTGGCTAGTTTACGTTACGGCAGCATAATATGATAGAATGATGCAGTACAGAAGAAATACAGATGCCACACGAAAGAACTCTTTTATGGAGGTATGAATGTCTTGGAAGAAGCATACGGCCCTTTAAATCTTCAATTATACATATTCACAGCGTGTGCCGTGATTATGGTGACAGGTATGTGGCGGGGCTATAAACGCACCGCTTCTTTTATGACGCACCGTGTAAAACATGCCCATAGACACCTCGTAATAGGCGGGTGTTCTTGGCTCGCCATGGGAGAGTTTCTGCTGTTAGGCATCGGCAGCACGAGGGCATTCTTAGCCGTCCTCCTTTATCTTACCGGGATTCTAGCGATTTTAACGCGAAAATACGCGCTCACTTTTTTTCAGGAACTGGACAAGACGCCTGACTACTCTCGTACCAATCATGAACTGCAGGTGCTCAGAGGAATAAAGGATCAAAAGATATTTTTCATCATCTCAGTTATCTATTTCTTCGCCATGGGAACAGTTACGCTGTGTTATGAATAAATATGCTGTTTGAGCCATATTCTCTCATGGAACACAGAGAATCCGCTGTTATGCTCCCGTTGCATCCATACTTTTTCGCCCGCATAATCTGCCGCATTCTTTGACAAAACTGCGTGTCCCCTGTATAATCGATTTATTGAAATTTTATGATTCTTTTGTAACTGAGAAGGCATGGCAGTATGAAACAGCGGCTGACGAAAAAGGAATATCTCTTTGTCGCATCCCTCCTCTTCGGGCTGGTCTTTGGTGCGGGCAACCTGATCTTTCCCGCATCGATGGGTCAGCGGGCGGGGATGGAGATGCTGCCCGCCCTCGTCGGGTTCTGCATCACAGGCGTGGGGCTTCCCCTGCTCGGCATCGCGGCGATCAGCATTACGGCGAGTGACAGTCTCTCCGCGATCGGGAACAGGGTGGGGCGGCGTTTTTCCCTGCTCTTTACCTGCGCGCTCTATCTCTGCATCGGGCCGCTCTTCGCCATCCCGCGCACGGCGACCGTCTCCTTTCAGGTTGGCGTTCTGCCGTTCGTCGCCCCTGCCCTGCACGATGTTCTGCTCCTCGTCTTTACGTTTCTCTTCTTCGCTGTCGTGCTCTTTTTCTCCCTGCGCCCGTCGGGGATTCTGATCTGGGTCGGCAAGGTGCTGAATCCGCTCTTTCTCTTTTTCCTCGCCGTCATGATCGTCGCTGCACTAAGAGAGCCGATGGGCAGCGTGTGGACAATGCCGCCCGCCGGAGCGTACGCAGAGAATGCCTTTTTCACCGGACTGCTCGAGGGCTATAATACGATGGATGTGCTCGCCGCTCTCGCCTACGGCAGCATCCTCGTCGCGTCCATCCGCCGTCTCGGGCTGTCCTCGCCCGCTGACCTCTCCTACAGCACGATCGTTTCGGGCAGTCTCAGCACACTGCTCATGGCGCTCATCTATCTCGCACTCACCTACGTCGGTGCACAGAGCCGTGCCGTCTGCGGCATCGATGCCAACGGCGGCGATGTACTCGCCCATATTGCGGCGCATTACTTCGGCGCGTACGGCGGCATTCTGCTCGGGATCACGATCACCTGTGCGTGTCTCAAGACCGCCATTGGACTCGTCACGGCATGTGCGTCAACGTTCGCCGTGCTCTTTCCGCGCAGGTTTTCCTATACAAAATACACCGTGCTCTTCTCCGCGTTCTCGTTCGCCATATCGAATGTCGGTCTCAGCCGCATCATCGCGTATTCCCTCCCCGTGCTCTACTTCCTCTACCCCATCGCCATCGTCCTCATCGTCCTCTGTCTCATCGAGGGGCTGATCGGCTATCACCGCCCGCTCTATGTCTGGAGCATTGTCGGCACGAGTACGGCCGCATTCTTCGACTTTCTCCGCGCACTGCCGCCTGCTCTGCAGAATGCGGCTGCATGGACGCCTGCCCTGTGTACGGCAGGAGAGGCGCTCCCCCTCGCATCCCTCGGGATGGGGTGGGTCGTGCCCGCGCTGATTGGTCTTTCGGTCGGTACGCTCATCTGCGCATGGCAAAAAGCGCACAGCTATTGACGCGGCGTCTCCTTTTTGATAGAATGCAAAGGTATTCCTTACAGCGTATGGAGAGGTGTCCGAGTGGTTTAAGGAGCCGGTCTTGAAAACCGGTGATGCGGCAACGCACCGTGGGTTCGAATCCCACCCTCTCCGCCATAATGAACAGTAAAGGGTTGTTATACGAAGGCTCTGCTTCGTATAACAACCCTTTTTGTGTTCTTTCCGTCGCTGCGCAGTTTCTCCCTGTCAAAAAGGGAGCGTCTCCGGCTCGCTCATACGCGCTCGCGTATGACGACTTTCTCCTCCGTATCAGTGTCGCGAAGCTGCACCGATACGTCCTCGGCAGATGCCGTCGGCACATTCTTGCCAACATAGTCGGCACGGATTGGAAGTTCCCGATGACCGCGGTCGATGAGCACGGCGAGCTGGATCGTGCGCGGCCGCCCAAGATCGAGCAGGGCATTCATCGCCGCCCGTACCGTGCGCCCTGTGTAAAGCACATCATCGACAAGAATAACGGTCTTGTCCGTGATGTCAAGGGGGATCTCCGTTGTGTGCACGATGGGCTGATAGGCGAGCTCGTTGAGGTCGTCGCGGTAGAGCGTGATGTCGAGTACACCGCGCGGCAGTTCCCGTCCCTCGATCTGCGCGATCTCCGCGCCGAGCCGTGCCGCGATCGGTACGCCGCGCTTGCGGATGCCGACGAGCACAAGATGCTCCGTCCCATGGTTTTTCTCTACAATCTCGTGCGCGATACGCATGAGAGCGCGGCGAATGCCGTCCTCATCCATCAGCACGGCCTTTTCTCTAAACTCAGTCATGCGATCAGCTCCTTCGGAGTGTGTGCAGAATCTCCTCCATATCCGCCGGCAGTGGCGCGGTAAACGTCATTTCCTCCTGCGTACGCGGGTGTGTCAGCGTGAGGGTCAGCGAGTGCAGCGCCTGTCCCGTAATGGCAAAGGGGTTCTTCTTCGCCGTATACTTCGTATCACCGACCAGCGGATGTCCGATGCTCGTCATGTGGACACGGATCTGATGCGTCCGCCCCGTCTCCAGACGGCAGGCAACAAAGGTATAGTCGCCGAACCGCTCAAGCACCTCAAAATGGGTTGTCGCAGGCTTCCCGTTCTCACGGACAATCGCCATTTTCTTGCGGTCCGTCGGATGCCGCCCGATGTCCCCCGTAATGACACCTGCGCGTTCGACGATGTTGCCGTACACGATAGCGCGGTACTCGCGCCGCGCCTCCTTGTCCCGAATCTGGCGGGCAAGATAGTGATGTGCCATATCATTTTTTGCCGCTACCATCACCCCCGAAGTATCCTTATCAAGGCGGTGGACGATGCCGGGACGCAAGGCGCCGTTGATGCCTGAAAGGTCACTGCAGTGATGAAGGAGTGCATTGACGAGCGTTCCCGTATGGACCCCTGCCGCAGGATGCACGACCATGCCGCGCCGCTTGTTGATGACAATAATATCGGCATCCTCATAGAGTATATCGAGCGGGATATCCTCTGCACATATCTCCGTCTCCTCTGCGAGGGGGAGCGTACAGACAACCATCTCCGCGCCGCTCAGTTTAAAGTTTGCCTTGCGCCGTTCACCATCCACGGCAACATTCCCTCCCGCAATAAGCCGCTGGGCATAACTGCGCGAGAGGGCAGGCATCTGACGCACCAAAAAGACATCCAGACGTTCACCCACACGATCAGAGGTAAATCTCACGACAGGAACTCCTTCTTCTGCACAAAGAGCGCCCAGAGGACGCAGATTGTTCCCAAGACAATGGCAATATCCGCAATGTTAAACACCGGCCAGATGCGAAAGTCAAAGAAATCAACGACACGCCCCATACGGATGCGGTCTGCCATATTGCTGAGTGCCCCTGCCGCAAAGCCGACACTTCCGTAGTGAATAAGTGCACTGCTCCGCGACAGGCGTGAATAGAGAAACAGAAATACGAAGAAGAACAGTGCTGCAGTGAGCAGGAACAACCACTGCTGATGCTCAAAGATACCAAACGCTGCCCCGGGATTCAGGACATAAGTCAAATGAAAGACGGAAGGCACAATGGGAATGCTCTCTCCCGGCAGCATGGTCGTCTCCACATGATACTTGACCATCTGGTCAAAGAGTAAGATCCCGCCAAACAGTGCGGCGGCTTTCCGGCGACCGATCATTGCCTTCAATCGTCCTCCTGCTCTTTTGCTTCTTTCATTAACTGCGGCGCAGTCGATGGAGTTTCTCTTTCGTGCACCATATCCGGCATCTCTGCGATGGCATCGTTAATCAGGGCAAGCTCCGCCTGTACATTCCCCTTCATACGGCGCAGGAATTGGTGCTTCTCGCGCACCAGCCGCTCATACTCTGCGACAATGCTGCGTACCTTGTCTGCCGCCTCATCCAGCTGTGCCTTTGCCTGCAGCGTCGCCTCACGGCGTATGTTCTGTGCCTCCTTCGCCGTCGCCTCAAGGAGGCGGTCAGCGCCCTGCTTCGCGCTTGTGCTCATTTCCTCAGCTGTTTTCTGCGCGACGATGAGCGTCTCGCGCATACTCTGCTCGATGCGGCGAAACTCTCCGTTTGCCGAGCGTTCACGCTCCAGCTCGCCTCTCAGCCGCTCATTTTCATCCAGTACTGCCGTGTATGCCTTCATGATCTCATTGAGAAAATCGTTGACCTCGTTCTCGTTAAACCCGCGAAAACTCCGACCAAACTCCTTGGCATGAATATCCATCGGTGTCAGCATCGCGCTCCCGCCTTTCTTCAAAAGAATCGATGCAGTACAACAACCGTGCGTCCCTTCTTCGTCTGTCCGCGCACCTCAGTCACCTCGACGCGGCCGCGCCCACGCATGGATAGTACGTCCCCCTCTTTCACTGTCTTGGATGCACTCGCCGTGCTCTGCCAGTTATGCTTCACCTTATCGGCGGCGATGTCGTCCGCTGCACGGCTGCGTGAAATGCCGAATCCTGCCGCGACGATGGAGTCGAGCCGCAGCGACGCCACCGTCGCGCGGATCTCCTTCGTCCGCTCCTCACGCGGCGCAATCTCCGCCAGATCAGAGGGGGCGGTCTTGACACTAACCGCGCCGATCATCGTCAAGTTCTCGATCAGGAACGGGGCGATCTTGGCATCGCAGAGAATTTTCGCCGTATCAGGGGCGGGCAGAATATCGCCGATCATCTCGCGCTCGATGCCGAGTCCCATCACGGCACCGAGAACATCGCGATGTGTGAGCCGAGCAAACTGCCCGTTCCACGCTGCCTCCACGCAGGCGATGCCGAAATCCTCCGTCCGCCCTGCAAAGTCCCGATGGCGCAGCATCGCACGCGCGCGTTCCGCCCCCTGATAGCCGCCGTCAAAGTCGAGCTGCAGATCGTCATAGCTTGCGCGGATTGTTTCGGCAACCTCCTGTCCGTATGGGTCAAGGAAAGGACTGATACGGAATCTTCGCGTCTTGATGACCGCCTCAGTGAGATCGAGCAGGCGTACCGCTGTCTCCTCTCCATCACTGCCACGATAAAAGCGGAGAATCCGCTCCTTCTGTTCCGATGCCATAGTCCCTCCTCTGGAAAATGCTGTTATCCCTGCTGTTTGCCAAGTTCCTTAGAACGCTCTGCCGCCGCGAGCACCGCCTCGATAAGCGCTGCGCGCACGCCGGCATTCTCCATCACGCGCAGCCCTGCTGCCGTCGTCCCTGCCGGGCTGGTCACTGCGGCACGCAGTGCGGCAGGTGCAGCCCCATCAAGCACCATCTGCGCCGCTCCGAGCAGTGTCTGTGCAGCGAATACCTGCGCCGTATCATGCCGAAGCCCTGCGGCAACACCGCCATCCGTAAGTGCCTCGATCATAAGGAACGCATAGGCAGGACCACTGCCCGAAAGGCCTGTCACAGCATCAAGATCACACTCCTTCACCTCGACGACACGTCCCGCCGTGCCGAGCACCACGTCCACCGCTTTGCGCGCGGACGCATCCGCATCGCCGCTGCACGCATAGGCGGACATCCCCGCGCCGACGGCCAGTGGGGTATTCGGCATGGCACGGATGATCGGATGCCTCGGATATGCCGCTGCGATCTGCGCCATCGTCAGTCCAGCCACGATGGAGAGCACGAGTGCGCCCCTCCGCAGATACGGAGCCGTTTCGTGCATCGCCGCCGCAGCCGCAGCGGGCTTTACTGCCAACACGAGAACATCAATATGGGGCAGAAAATCCTCTGCCCCGACCTGTGCATTCACATGATACGTTTGACGAAGTACATCACACCGCGCTGCCTTATGCTCCGATATGAAGATATGGGACGGCGGGACTGCCCCCTCCGCTGTCATTCCTGCGATCATCGCCTCTGCCATCGCACCGCCGCCGATGATGCCGATCTGCTGTTTATCGCCCATGCTCTAACCTACCGGTCCAGGAAGGACATATTATCCCCAAGGCGGCGTTCCTCCTCAGAATAGCTGACGTTGACATTGCTTGGCGCACAGAGGATAACATTGTTGCTGATCTTCTTGATGTCACCATTAAGTGCATACGTCGTTCCGCTGATGAAATCAATAATACGGTTGGCGACACTTTTTTCCGTCTTTTCAAAGTTCAGCACAACCGGCTTCTTCTTCTGAAGGTTGACCGCCACCTGCTGTGCATCGTCAAAGGACTGCGGCTCGATGACAATGACATTCATACGGTATGCAGCAACAACATTATCAATTGGCGTCGCACCGGGAGCTGCACCGGCAGGCGGAGTAAAGTCGGGGAATGCTGAGAGATTTGCTCCTGTCTCGATGCGCGGACGTCCCGCATGCGAACCTATCTCTGTCACGGGTGCCGGTTTTCTCTCCTCTCGCATTTCGAGGTCTTCATCTTCCTCGGACGAAATACCGAATAGATTCTTAAAAAATTTCACAATCCCTCACACTCCTAGGGTATAGTCACGTGCACCAAAAATCGCTGTGCCGACACGCACCAGATTTGCACCCTCCTCGACAGCAATGCGGTAATCGTGTGTCATGCCCATCGAGAGATATCGAATATCTGCCTTGTGCGGTTCTGCCGCCTTCGTCTGCTGGAACAATTCATACATCGCACGAAAGAGCGGACGACACTGCTCCACATCCTCATAATTCGGCGCTATACACATAAAACCCTGCAAGCGAATCGAATCCATTCCATCAATTGCCGCAAGAAGTTCCTCAAGATCCTCACGATAGATGCCTGATTTGCTCTCCTCCCGTGCAAGGTTGACCTGTACAAGAATATTCTGTACCTTGCCGAACTTCTCCGCTGCACGGTCGATTGCCCGTGCCAAATGAACGGAATCCACCGAATGAATCAGATCAAACAGCCGCACGGCATGTTTTGCCTTATTCGTCTGCAAATGACCGATCAGATGCCACTTTACCTCACGCTCCAGCGTCTCCGCCTTATCCATTGCCTCTTGGATGCGGTTTTCTCCGATGTTCATGAGTCCCGCATCAATGGCTTCCTGCATGGCCGTGACGGGATGATTCTTCGTCACGGCAATCAGTTCTACCGGTGCATCCTTTGAGACGCGCGTCCGCCGTGCACGTGCCGCCATGATCTCAGCCTGCACCTTTCGAATCTGTTCGCCTACCATCACTCAACTCAACTCCATTACTGCCGCCATTCGCCCTGTCCTGCCTCCTGCGGCACGATAGGAGTAAAACCACGTATGATCGCATGACGTGCATGTACCCGCACAGTCAATCTGTTGTGGAGGAACACCTGCTTCCTCGAGCTGGATACGGTTTGCCTCCCATAGATCGAGATGCTGTTCTCCTCCCCTGTTCAAGACAATCTTATCGGCATTATCCGAAAAAGCACTGCGGAACTGTGCAGCAACATCCTCACCGACAACATAGCAATCCGCACAAATGGAAGGCCCAATTCCTGACAAAACATCTGCAGGACGCGTCCCAAACTCCTCGCCCATATGTGCCAGCGTCTTCATGCCAATCCGCCCGACAGTTCCGCGCCATCCGGCATGAATGAGTCCCATGGCATGATGTACAGGATCATAGAGCAGGACCGGCACACAGTCCGCATAGCAGAGCATGAGTGCAACACCGCTGTCATTGGTCACCATCGCATCAGCATCGGCGATACAGTCTGCATAGTCTTTTGCCCCGCGCCCCGCGTCACGGCGAAAGACACACACGATCTCCGTTCCATGTACTTGCCGCAATGTACAAAGCTGCGCGGCAGAAAGGCCAAGTGCGGCACAGTAACGCTTTCGATTTTCGCGCACAGCGCGGGGATCATCGTCCACGTGCAGGGCCATATTGAGTGTATCATACGGCGGTGCGCTGACACCGCCATGACGCGCTGAAAATCCATGAATCAGCCGATCTTCAGGAAAGAGATCGAGCCGCCCGCTCCAGAGATTATTGCTGAGATGCTGCAGCACAAAACTCATACCGTCATCCTTTCCACAGGTTTGCAGACGCCGCATCGCTGACAGCCGTCAAAGCAAATCGGCGTCGACAGCAGATGCTGTGCACGATCATTCTCCTGCCACAGATAATGCTTGGAAAAGCCCATATCGAGGTGGTCCCACGGCAGATACGACTCCTCCTCCCACGCGGGGACGAGATATCGCTCCTCAGAGAGGCCGTCCGCCCGCATCTCTGCACCGAAATCCTTTGCCCCTCGCTTCATCGCTGCACGCACAAGAGGGGCGGCAAGGCGGCGGTCGCCGCGCGCAAGCACCGACTGAATACGCGCCTCTTTCGGTGACTCGAAATGAAGAATGATTTTTTTGCGGCGGCTGAGGGTCTGTGCCAATCGCTTCATCACGGCATCCATCCGCTTCTTGTCAGCAGCCGGCATCCACTGAAAGGGGGTAAACGGCTTCGGCACAAACGGGTTGACACTGAGCGTCAGTGTGCCGCGGCATCCTTTCTCATCCATATAATCTCGCAGACGCTGCGTGAGATCAATGATCGCGTCGATGTCAGCATCCTCCTCGAACGGCAGCCCCACCATAATATACAGTTTGAAATTAGGGATATGTGCAGCCGCGCCGAGATCAACAGCAGTAAAGAGATGATGCTCTTCAATCCCCTTATTGATGACGGCACGCATCCGCGCACTCCCTGCCTCCGGCGCAAGGGTTAATGTCTTTAACCCGCTCGCGGCAAGAGACTCAACAAGGCCCTTTGTCACAGAATCCGCGCGAAAGGATGCAACCGACATGGATAGTCCCTCCCCGAGAATGGAGCGGCAGAGCGCATCAATCTCGGGGTAATCCGAAATTGCTGCTCCCATCAGTCCAATCTTCTTCCCATAGGCAAGAGCGTCGCGTACCTCCGACTCAATCACAGAAAGGGAGCGGTTGCGTGGACGGCGAAAACAGTACCCCGCCATGCAGAAGCGGCAATGACGTCCGCAGCCGCGTGCCGTCTCAATGAGATAGAAATTGAACTCCGTATCATCTGTAACAACGACGGTATGCGCCGGAAACGAATCAAGATCTTCCACCCACTGACGGACCACGCGAGGCGGGACATCCTGCGCTGGGGCAAGCGTCCTCAGTCCGCCGTCCAGATCATAGGTTGGCGTATAGAGGGCAGGCACATAGACTCCGGGAACATGCGCAAGACGATGCAGAAGGTCTTCCCGTGCCTCGCCGGCCCGTACCCCCTCATGATAGGCATCCATCAGCGCGGGAAGAATTACTTCCCCCTCACCGATCACAAATGCGTCGATCATCTCCGCGAGCGGCTCCGGGTTAAACGTGGCACATGGCCCTCCTGCAATAACCAGCGGATCATGCTCTGTACGCTCTGCAGCAAAAGGACGGATGCGGCTGTGTACCAGCATTTCGGCAACATGAAAATAATCCATCTCAAAAGAGACAGCAAAACCGATGATGGCAAAGTCCGCAAGCGGTGTCTGCGTCTCCATGCTCATCATCGGAGTCTCTGAACGCACATAGTGCGGCATTTCATCGCGATCCGGCAGAAAAACACGTTCACACGCCGTATCGCTGCGCTCATTCAAGAGCTCATAGAGAATATGAATTCCAAGGTTCGACATACCGACAAAGTAGGTATTGGGATAAGCGAGGGCGAAGCGCGTACGTGCACCCGCAGGATAACGATAATATCCGCGTTCCTGTGCCAAACGCTGCCGCAGTCTTCCTCTCAGCCGATGATCCAATACCCTCTCTCTGCCTTTCGTATCTTATTCCTTCTCGCGGTGTGCGCGCAGTGTCTCCAGTTCCTCGATAAAATTCGTAATATCGTCGAATTTTCGATAGACCGACGCAAAACGAATATAAGCGACTTCATCGAAATCCTTGAGCCTCTCCATGACGATCTCACCGATCTTCTCGGACGGCACCTCCGGCTCTGTGCGGTTGCGGATCTCATGCTCGATCTCCGCAACAAAGTTCGTGATCTGCCCCATGGAAATATCACGCTTATCACACGAGCGGATGATGCCCGTCAGCAGCTTGTCGCGGCTAAACGGCTCACGGCGGTTATCGCGCTTGACGACCATGAGCGGCAGGCGCTCCACAACCTCGTAGGTCGTAAAGCGGCGCCCGCATTTGCTGCACTCGCGGCGGCGGCGGATGGTTGTCCCCTCATCCGCTGCGCGGGAATCAATGACGCGGCTGTCCGGCTGTTTGCAAAAAGGACACCTCATCGCCCTCCCCCTTTCTCATGTCAGGCAGGATCGATTCTAAATTGATTTGCACGATTACTGCTGTTCAGCAGCATTGCCGGCCGCAGGGGGCAAGGTATCTGTCAGCGTTTTGGTCGTTCGCGTAAACGTGCGCTCCACGACGTCCCCCTCATCACCAAACTTTCCAAGTTTTTTCCCGTTTGCCGTCACTTCAAGAGCGCCTGCGTTGCCGGCGCGCACGACGATCGACTCTTTGCCCTGCCAACTCTGGGTCTTGCCATTCTCAATGATGCCCTCGAAGACATTCTTGCCGTCAACGGTCACTTCCGTCCAGCAGCGCTCAGTGAGATGCACGCTCACACGCACGTCCTTGGCAGCAGGTGTCGCTGCACGCACCTCATCCACAGCGTTCACCTCTGCCGCAGGCGTCTTCTGCGCGGGCTGACTCTCCACATGCACGGGCGCTGGCGGGGTGTTTGTCTCACGCGCAGGAGAGTTGATGTACGAAACGAGTGCCGCACCGCCGCCGACCAGAGCAACGAGCACCACAATACCGGCGGCCAGCTTGCCGAGCATCCCCGTGTAGGAGGCGTGCCGGCTGCCAATGGATATCTCAGAGAGCGACTCATCGCCGATGTTGTTGAGCGAGATACGCCGCGGCTTCTCCACGGCGGGCGGTGCCGTCGGCGCAGCTGCCGTTCCATTCTCCTCCGCGAACTGCTGTACCAGAGCCTCCGCATCCAAATGCAGAAATCCTGCATAGTTGCGGACGAATCCTTTAGCATAAACCATGCCCGGCAGCGCATCGATGTTCCCCCGCTCGATACTTTCAATATAGAGGGCGCGGATACTCGTGCCCTTCTCTATATCTGCAATTGTCAGTCCTTGCTTCTCACGAGTCTTTCGCAGGATGTCTCCGACCATGAAGCTCCCTCCCTGACTTTTGTCATATATTGAATAATTCCTTTTGATTATACACAAAGTAAGCGGCAAAAACAAATTTTTTCAATTCAGTTCCGCCGCAATCACACAAACAGCATCCGCAAACGCCTTCACATCATCCTCATGGGTAAACCGACCAAGGCTCACACGAATTGCCGTACGCGCCTCCTCCGAAGAGCATCCCATCGCACGCAGGACGTGAGATGGATGCGCTGCCCCCGCACTGCATGCACTCCCTGCTGATACCGCAAATCCTGCAAGATCCAGCCGGATGAGCAGCGCATCCTGCGCAGCCCCACGGATACCGAAGTTCAAGATGCCGGCAAGACGCTCCTCACTGGCTCCATAAAATCGAAGCCCCACTATACGGGAAAGATCATCACGCAGCTGTTCCGTAAACGCGCGCAGCTTCGCATCCTCTTCCCCCATCTCCGCACGGGCAATCTCCGCTGCACACCCACAGCCGGCAATCCCTGCCACATTCTCCGTCCCCGCGCGCAGATCGCGTTCCTGTGCGCCGCCGCAAAGAAGCGGTGTCATCTCAGCGGGATGACGTACATAGAGTACACCGACGCCCTTGGGTCCACAGAACTTATGCGCCGAAAGCGAGAGCGCATCGACGTGCAGTTTCTCCACGTCGAGCGGAATATGTCCGGCCGCCTGGACGGCATCCGTGTGAAACAGAATGCCTCGTTCCTCTAGAAGTGCGCCAATCTCTGCAATCGGCTGAAGCGTTCCGACCTCGTTGTTCGCCGTCATGATGCTGACGAGCGCCGTATCTGTTTGCAGTGCCGCCTCCACATCAGACAGTGTGATACGGCCTTCCGCATCAACGGGCAGCTCCGTCAGGGTATACCCGTGCGCCGCCAGATCATGGCAGGTTTCACGTACCGCAGGATGCTCAACGGCAGAGGTCACGATATGTCTGCAGCCTTTCTTTCGCCGCCCCTCCGCCAGACTGCGCAGGGCCCAGTTGTCGCTCTCCGTACCGCCGCTTGTAAAGAATACCTCCGCCGGGGACGCACCGATAAGCGCCGCTGTCTGCTCTCGCGCGCGCATCACCGCGCGGCGTGCCGCCTGTCCGAAACAATGAAGGCTCGACGGATTGCCGTACACAGCAGTCAGATACGGCTGCATGGATGCAAGCACACGAGCATCAAGCGGTGTCGTCGCAGCGTAGTCGAGGTAAACCGGATGCTTCATTGATTGCACCCTGCACGATGATGTCCACGCTGTACAAGATCGGAAAGCGCAATATTGTTCAATACGCTGTTAATGCTCTCACAGACTTCCTCCCAAATCTGACGCGTCACACAATTTCCTGCTCGCTCACAGCTCTGATCACGCGCTTCCGCATCCGTCAGCAGACAGTCAACAAGGGCAATCGGTCCTTCGACCGCCGTGATGATCCGCCCTATCGTCACCTGTCCAGGCGGAAGCGCGAGTGTATAGCCCCCCTGCGCCCCGCGCACACTCTCTACTAGCCCCGCACGCCGCAGAGGCACCATCAGTTGTTCCAGATAATGTTCGGAAATTCCCTGTGAAGCAGCAATTGCATGCAGCGGAACAACCCCCTTACCATAGTGCAGAGCAAGCTCATAGAGAGCCGTCACACTGTAGCGGCCTTTCGTTGAAAGCTTCATAAACATCTCCCGAATGAATGGCCAGCACCAATCAATCCAGATAAAATTATATCTACATTATTATAAATGAGTTTCGTTTTCCTGTCAAAAACAGGTTTGTACCGAGTTCTTTATGTGCCCGTCGAACCAAATCCGCCGCCGCGTGCAGCCCCGCAGCCCGCTGCATCGCCGTCGGCAGTCAAGTAGCGCGTAAAGATCCCCTGTGCAATCCGCTCACCCGCTGCGATATGCACGGGCTCTTTCCCATAATTGTAAAGAGGTACGATGATATGCCCCTCATTGTCCGCGTTTCCATAGTAGTCCGCATCGATCACGGCGACGCCGTTCATCAGCATGAGCTGACGTTTCACCGCCATGCTTGAGCGAATGTAGAGCAGCAGGACCTCGTCCGCCTGCATATATGTCTTGAGACCCGTCGGCACCATAGCAAAACCATGCGGAGGAATCTCCGCAGCCTCCGCCGCTGCAAGATCATACCCCGCACTTGCGCCTGTCTTGCGTTCGGGGCATGACACGCCTGTCTTTACATACGCCGATACTATCTCAAATCCACGCTGCCTCACATTGTTCCCTCCAAATGAAACGCCGCTGCACCACAGTCGGCACAGCAGCGTGATAGATTCGGTACGGATTACGACACATCATCTCCCGTCCGCACCGGCTGTGCCGGCGTAATAGTCGAGACAGCATGTTTATAGATCATCTGCTGTTTTCCCATGACATCCATCATGAGGACAAAATTATCAAAGCCTCTCACGGTGCCCTTGATCTGGAAACCGTTCAGGAGATGGATCGTCACAGGAATTCCGTCTTTCCGTACCTGATTGAGAAAATTATCCTGTAAATTGATGACCTTAGCCGTCATTCTTCGGTGCTCCTTTCGCCTGCCATGCCTGTACATCCGTCAAAATACGCTCCAGCAGTTCCGGTTCCGTCCACGCGTCCGCATCGTACCAGCGGATGTAGGGCATCCTCCGATACCACGTCAGCTGACGCTTCGCAAAATGCCGCGTTGCCGTCTGCACGGCCGTGATGGCCTCCGCGCGCGTGATCTCTCCTGCAAGATGTGCAGCTGTCTCCTTATAGCCGATGCCCTTCATTGCAGGAGCATCGCGGCGCACACCGCTGTCCAAAAAGCGCTGCACTTCTGCGCACAGCCCTGCAGCAAACATCGCCTCAACGCGCTCATTGATGCGTGCATAGAGATGTGCCCTCTCCCGTGTGAGCCCAATGACGAGAGCATCATATGGCGGTGCACCGCGCTTCATCGCATGCGCACACGAGATGCTCTCATCGCCGTAGCGCGCAACCTCGAGCGCGCGGATCACGCGGCGCAGATTGTTCGCGTGAATCCGCTCTGCCGCAGCGGGGTCACGATACGCGAGAAAGCGATGTACGCGGCCGCTGCCGCGGCGTGCGGCGATGCCCGCCATAGCGTGGCGGAAACACGTATGCTCCTGCGTCACGTTGAAGTCATATCCCTCAACGAGCGCCTTGACATAGAGTCCCGTCCCTCCGACGACGAATGGCAGCCGCCCTGCTGCATCAAAGTCACGTACAAGTTCCGACACGCGCGCAACAAACTCCGTCACGGAGAATGTCTCATCCGCATCGAGCACGTCGATGAGATGATGCGGCACACGGGCACGTTCCTCCGACGTCGGCTTTGCACTGCCGATGTCAAAGCCACGATAGACAAGCATCGAATCCCCGGAGATGATCTCCGTTCCAAGCTCCTCCGCAAGGTGCAGTGAGAGCGCCGTCTTGCCCACTGCTGTGGGGCCAAGGAGAACGAGCAGAGGCGTCTTCCGCGCCCGCATCAAAGCTCCATCGTATCTCCGGGTGCCATGATATGCACCCTGGCTCGCGTCATGGCTTCCGTCACATCCTTGTAGTGCCGTGCCTCCTGTTTAATGACCGGCCACGTATTGTAGTGAATGGGGATCACATGCCCCGCGTTGACCCACTGCGCCGCCATCGCTGCATCCTCAAGCCCCATCGTATAGTTATCGCCGATGGGCAGGACGGCATAGTCGATGCTGTCCTTGCGCCCGATGAGCTGCATATCGCTGAACAGTGCCGTATCGCCCGCATAGTAGACCGTCCTGCCGCCGATATACACGACGAATCCGCAGGCAATCCCGCCCGCCACGCCCGCACTGTGCTGGGCAAACGTCATGCGTACCTTGCCGAACGGCAGATTGAGCGAGCCGCCAATATTCATCGGGCAGGATTCAATCTCCGCCGGCGTCTGACTCTCACAGACACTGATAACCTCCGGTGTCGACACGATCTTCGCCCCTGTACGCGCCGCGATCGACGGCGCATCGCCCAGATGATCCCCGTGCGCATGAGAAACGAGAATATAGTCACACTCCACATCGTCTGCCTTAACGCTAGCGACGGGATTTCCTGTCAAAAATGGATCGACGAGCACCTTATGCGTCCCATCATCCAACAAAAATGCTGCATGCCCGTAGTAACTGAATTTCACCAATGCAATCACTCCCTTCAATAACACAGTAATTCATCTTTATTATACGTCCCGCCCTCATATTGTCAATAGAAAGAGGCTGCCGTACGAGGACGAAAAATCCTTGCACAACAGCTCATCTTCCCAAAAAACTTCTTATTTAATACTCAGCGTCAGCTTCTCGCCGTTGATGTTCCACTCCTTGCTCGTGCCCATCGGCGCATCACAGGAGAGGCTGTCGGCAAGCGTGATCTCGCGGATGAATGCCTCGTTCCTGCGCGCGATCTCAACGAGGCGCGGGTTGCCCGAGAGGTCGAGCACAATGTGATCCGTCACCTCAAGGCCGCATTCCTTGCGCATCGTCTGCACCTTGCTGATGATCTCACGGACAAAGCCCTCCTCGATCAGCGCCTCGGTGAGCGTGGTCGACAGGGCGACCGTCACGCCGCCATAACTCTGGCAGTTATACCCATCGCGCTGAGAGACGGTCACCTCGACATCCTCTGCTGTCACCGCAACATCGCCGTCGGGCAGATGGAGCACATAGCTTCCGCCTCCGGCGAGAGCATCCTTGACGGCTGCACCGTCGCTCGCCTCGAGTGCCTTTTTGACCGCACCCATCTGCTTTCCGACCTTTGGTCCGAGAACGTGGAAATTCGGCTTGACGTGATAGGCGAGGAAGTCCGACATATCGTCGCGGAAGATGACCTCCTTGATGTTCAGCTCATCCTCGATGATCTTCACGAAGAAGTCCGGCAGTTCATGTGCCGCCTTGACATACATCTGCCCCACCGGCTGGCGGTTCTTGATGTTCGCCGCGTTGCGTGCCGCACGGCCGAGCGTTACGACCTCAAGCACGACCTCCATATTGTCCTCAAGCGCGGGATCAATCCACGCCTCGTTTGCCGTCGGGAAATCCGCGAGGTGCACAGAGATCGGCGCATTCTTGTCAACGGAGCAGACCAGATTGCGGTAGATGCTCTCCGTGATGAACGGCACCATCGGCGCCGCCGCCTTCACCGTCGTCACGAGTGCCGTATAGAGCGTCAGATAGGCGTTCACCTTATCCTGCTCCATGCCCTTCGCCCAGAAGCGGCTGCGGCAGCGGCGGACATACCAGTTCGACAGCTCTTCGACGAAGGACTGCAGTGCCTTGGCCGCCTCTGTGACGCGATAGTGTCCGAGGCAGTCGTCCACCGTGCGCACCATCGTGTTCAGGCGCGAGAGCACCCAGCGATCCATCACTGAAAGCTGGTCATAGTCCAGCGTATACTTGGTTGGATCGAATTCGTCGATATTCGCATAGAGCACGTAGAACGCATAGGTGTTCCACAGCGTCCCCATGAATTTGCGCGCGCCCTCCTGCACGGCATCGTCGTGGAAGCGGTTCGGCAGCCACGGTGCGCTGTTCTCGTAGAAGTACCAGCGGATCGCATCTGCGCCGTGCCGTCCGAGCGCATCCATCGGGTCAACGGCGTTGCCCTTGGACTTGCTCATCTTCTGCCCGTCCTTGTCCTGCACATGGCCGAGCACAATGACGTTGCGATAGGGGCTCTTGTCAAAGAGCAGTGTGCTGATGGCGATCAGTGAGTAGAACCAGCCGCGTGTCTGATCGACAGCCTCGGAGATGAAGTCCGCCGGGAAGTATTTCTCAAAGAGTTCCTTGTTTTCAAACGGATAGTGCCACTGGGCAAACGGCATCGATCCCGAGTCAAACCAGCAGTCAATAACCTCGGGCACACGGTGCATCGTCTCTCCGCATTCCGGGCACGGGAATGTGATCGCATCAATATACGGGCGATGCAGCTCGATGTCTGCCGGGCAGTTCGGCTGCAGCTCACGCAGCTCTGCAATCGAGCCGACCGCATGCTCATGTCCGCAGGAGCATTTCCATATATTGAGCGGCGTCCCCCAGTAGCGGTTGCGGCTGATGCCCCAGTCCTGCACATGCTCGATCCAGTTGCCGAAACGCCCCTCGCCGATGGACGGCGGGATCCAGTTGACCGTCTTGTTGTTCGCAACGAGCGCGTCACGCACGGCCGTCATGCGGATGAACCACGAGGCGCGCGCATAGTAGATGAGCGGCGTATCGCAGCGCCAGCAGTGCGGATAGCTGTGTGTAAACTCCGGTGCCTTGAAGAGCTTGCCGCTCTTCTCGAGATCGTCGAGAATCAGCGGATCCGCATCCTTCACAAAGACGCCCGGCCAATCCGTCTCCTCGGTCATCTCGCCCTTTTCGTTGACGAACTGGACGAACGGCATATTGTATTTGCGGCAGACACGGTTATCGTCTTCGCCGAATGCCGGGGCCATGTGAACGATGCCCGTGCCGTCCTCCGTGGTGACGTAGTCGTCACAGGTCACGAAGAACGCCTTGTCACGCACATCCTGCGTCGCAAAGGGATAGAGCGGCTCGTACCTGCGGTACTCAAGCTCGCTTCCCTTCATCGTCGCAAGCTCCTCACGCTCGCCCCGCGAGCCGTCGAATACGCTGTCCGCGAGAGCCTCAGCAAGGTAGTAGACCTTGCCGCAGACGCGCAGTTTGATGTATGTTACGTTCGGGTTCACGCAGAGTGCGAGGTTCGACGGGAGCGTCCACGGGGTCGTCGTCCATGCGAGGAAATAGGCGTCCTCGTCCGCCACTTTGAACTTCACAATGGCCGAGCGCTCGGTGACATCCTTGTATCCCTGCGCCACCTCGTGCGAGGAGAGCGGCGTGCCGCAGCGCGGGCAGTATGGAACGATCTTATGCCCCTGATAGAGAAGCCCCTTCTTCCAGATCTCCTTCAGCGCCCACCACTCAGACTCGATGAAGTCATTCTCGTACGTGATGTAGGGATGCTCCATATCCGCCCAGAAACCGACGACATCGGAGAACTGCTCCCACATGCTCTTATACTTCCAGACCGACTCACGGCATTTCTTGATGAACGGCTCGATGCCGTACTCCTCGATCTGTTCCTTCCCATTGATGCCGATCGCCTTCTCGACCTCCAGCTCAACGGGCAGCCCATGCGTGTCCCAGCCTGCCTTGCGGAGCACCTTGCGCCCCTTCATCGACTGATAGCGCGGCAGCATATCCTTGATGACGCGCGTCAAAACGTGCCCGATATGCGGGCGGCCGTTCGCCGTCGGCGGGCCGTCGTAGAACGTGAACGTATCGCAGCCCTCACGCTGGTCAACAGCACGCTGTGCAATATGATTCTCGCGCCAAAAATCCGCAACGGCTTTCTCGCGCGCAGCAAAATCCAAATTCGTATCTACTTTTTCGTACAAAAGAATCCCTCCCGCATCATACATAGTCATGCTATTCTAGCACGGGAACGGCGATTTTTCAAGGAATCCGTGCGTTTATCTGTCCCAAAAGGACAGGCATGCTAAAATCCGCACTTCGTCGCCAATAAAAAAGGAACTGCTGCACAAGTTCATGCACCAGTTCCTTTGAAAATCATGTAAACAGATCTTTGAACTTCTCCGTAAAACTCTTCTGCTCCGGATTCACCGCATCGCCGCTCAGCTCCGCGAACTCCTTGAGGAGCTCCTTCTGCTTCGCCGAGAGTTTCTGCGGTGTCGTAACCTTGACACGGACGTGCTCATCGCCGCGTCCTGTGCCGCGCAGACTTGGGATGCCCTTGCCCTTGACACGCAGCACCGTGCCCGTCTGGATGCCTGCGGGGATCTTAAGATCAACCGCTCCGTCGAGTGTCGGCACCTGCACAACTGCGCCGAGCGATGCCTGCACAAATGTGATCGGGATCTCGATGATGACATCGTTGCCGCGCCGCTGAAACAGCTTATGCGGACGGATGAAGATATAGACGTAGAGATCCCCGCTCGCGCCGCCGCGCACACCTGCTTCGCCGCCGCCCGTTACACGGACGCGCTGACCGTCGTCTACGCCGCGCGGGATGTTGACCTTGATCGTCTTCGTCACGCGCTTGCGCCCTGTCCCGCGGCAGTCAGAGCACGGCGTCTTGATGATCTTGCCCTTACCGTGACACTGACTGCACGTACGCGAGGTCATCATGCTGCCGAACATTGTCCGCTGCATCACCTGCTCCTGCCCGGAGCCATGACACGTCGGACAGGTCTCTGCCGCAGAGCCCTTTGCCGCGCCGGAGCCGCCGCAAGTCGGGCAGTTCTCCTCACGCGGGATGGAGAGCTCGACCTCCTTGCCGAATGCCGCCTCTTCAAACGAAATCTCCAGATCATAGCGCAGATCAGCCCCGCGTTCGGGCCCCTGTCTGCGTGCACGGCGGCTGCCGCCGCCCATGCCGAACATATCGAAGATGTCGTTCATGTCGAAGCCTTCGAATCCTCCGCCGAAGGGGCTGCCCCCTCCGGCTCCCGCACCGCCGCGGCGCGGATCGAAGGCATCATGGCCAAATTGATCATACGCCGCCTTCTTTTGCGGATCCTTCAGCACATCGTACGCCTCGTTGATCTCCTTGAATTTCTCCTCGGCAGTCTTCGGGTCGTCACGGTTGAGATCGGGGTGATACTTGCGCGCGAGTTTCTTGTATGCTTTTTTGATCTCGTCGTCCGAAGCTCCCTTTTTGAGGCCAAGGACTTCGTAGTAATCGCGTTTCTCGCTCACGATACCACCTTACTTCTTATCGTCCTTGA
>ERZ773070.181-NODE-181-length-47972-cov-19.656489_pt1 | contig 47972 bp, 52 predicted proteins | sample MGYA00580618_ERZ773070 | MGnify/ENA primary metagenome ERZ773070 (study PRJEB29015, sample SAMEA2738023) | human oral metagenome | biome: human oral; feature: human-associated habitat; material: dental | place: China | collected 2019 ...
CTGACGGCGCTTTGGTTGCCTTAGAAACCAAAAACTCAAAGTCAGCTGGTGACATATTGTTACTGCGAGACACTCTTGCCATAATTCTACCCAATACGCGAGCCTTCCTATATCGTTAGCTACTTCTTATAACCAAGCATACTCGCCCTATAGGAGCGAGGTCAATCAATATCGCCAAGACTAAGCTTTCAGTTGCTGTCCTTCAGATCATTGTAATCTTCGTTAGACACCGGAAAAAAGCCCGCATAGACGAAGGGCTTGACTTCTTTGTAGCCAGGGAGGGGCTGGACAGAAACTAACGACACGTCAAACTACACCAAATAAGAATAGTGCCTCTCTGGATTTTTATATGCCTCGACGTCTATAGCCCCCTGTTTAATTAGCTCATCTTTGATATTTTCAAGAATACGTGGATTAAGACCAGAATCAATAAATCCCTCCGCAACAACAGGATCTATGTGGCCACCCTCAACGAGACGGCTGAGACGTATGCTAGCCCTTTCAGCGCGACGGTCGGTGGACATTGCTTCCTGGAGCGTCAGCGGGCGAATTGCGTTATTCATCCAATACTCCGCAAGAATAGTATCTGGATTATAGCCATTAGAACAATCCTTTTCTACCATCTTAGCTATTTCAATCAACCGGCCGTTAGCCCACTCGTCACGCAAACCTTAACGTCGACCATCATAGTCATCACATCCAAACAAATCCTTAAACTCAATAACAGCCCACGTAAGGCTGACAAGATTTCTAGTAGCTTCGCTTCTTTCATCAAATCCATACTCTCTCCTCTGTTCCACGATATAACACTCCACAAATTATCTATAATATTACTAATAATATAAGTTATTATTTGTGAATTGTCAATAACACCCAGACCGAGTATTCACCAAATGAATCCAGACCGAGCCAGCATACAGACGCCAGCACAATGAGGGACACTGCAAAAAGGTAGAAACATGTTTACTAACTCTCGCAGTCGATACATTTGCGTTTAATAAGCAGTACGTTTACTTTTATCCAATGCCCTCTGAACAGTACGGGGATTAAGTCCCGAATTAAGTAGATTCTCGGCAATCACAGGGTCGATAAAACCACTCTCAACGAGTCGACTGAGACATACGCTAGCCTTTTCAGCGCGACGGTCGGTGAGCATTGCTTCCCGGACTGGCTGTGGACGGCTTAATTTATTCATTTTATCCTCTGCAGCAATAGGATCTATGCTACCCGCTTCTACCTCCGCGACTAATGAAGTTGCTAGTTCACCAAGCTGAGAATCCCTTCGGTCATAATCAGCCTCCCTACCAAATTTGGCAACATTCCAGCCAAAACATACAATATCCCGAAAAGTGCCTACCCTTTCTAAAAAACTAGGATTTTCTCCCATAACGCAGTACTCCCAAATGATTAATTAACAGTCCTCATCATAGTGCCGTTATTTATATATGTCAACAATAAGCAGTATAGCTAACTATCAGTCGGAATGGAGATCTTAAGGTTGAGATTTTTATAATTTGACATTCTTTCCTAAATAATGCACAATTAACTCTGCGGGTTATTCTACTGCCGACTCGTTCTGACGAAAGCGCCACGGCTGAGTATTGTAGCCTGATGGAGCTTTGATAGCCTTAGAGACCAAAAACTCAAAGTTAGCTGGTGATATATTGTTGCTGCGAGAAAATATATCACATATCAATAGTTTCTGTCAGTTCGTGTGATAGATAGCAGATATTCAAGAGCTTTTAGCTTCCTAGCTTGGTCTGGTCGGATATTTTTAACCCTCATGTCCGCATGCGGTACAATCTCATCTAACCGCTTGAGTTCTCCTGATTTTGCATCTATTACAGCGCACAGCATTCGCTGAGCCTCTGGCAAGTTGGATAGGTCTGCCTCAATAGGCAGCTCATCATCATACGGTCCAAATCGTTTCATATATAGTTGCGAGTCACCCACTAAATCCTGCAGCAGGTGCGCAGTAGTATGATTCGGCGTGCCGCTGTATGGCAAATCCCAGTAGCGATACGTTTTCGTCCCTAGTTCTGATGTTATATCCGGACGTCTCTCGTCTTTGATTGCTTGATACTGATTCTCTAATTGCTCCGCTGTAGCTTTATTATTTCGTGATGTAATATCTATACGCACATAAGCTTGAGCGGTTGGTTTCAAAAGTCCAACAGGTTTCCCAACGAAGGCAGCAAACCGAGATGTCGCATCGCCTCGAATACCGAACGCATACACAAACGTACCGTCCTCCTGTTTCGTAACATCAATGGTTATAGCGTTACCTTCAAAGGAAGTTCCCTCGTATTCGTAGGGAGCATCTGGATATTCAGCGCCGCCCTTTGGCATAAATGTTCTATATTCGCCTGGTCGTAGCTCTTTTGTCAGTCGATCTAGCGGTTCAATTATATCCTCTTGAAGAATATTACTGTTGCTTCGACAACCCCATGAGCACAAAGAAGATTCACTGTTTTCACTATCAATTGGACCAATAAAATACTTCTCCAAGTCGCTATATAAATCCGCCCTACTGGTATATTTGACACACATCTGTCCTACTTCTATATCAAGACCGGAGACATCGGCTTCACGAAGCAAACTAAGCACCGAAGAGTCGACTTCATGCAGCGCGCGTTCTTTCAAGCGCAAATCTATGAATGATTCTTTCCAATCTTCATACATCTCATCGTTTTCTTCCAGACCTGGATATTGACAGACAAGCTCTTTATACGATTCGATATCTGGAATAATCATTGCTAAGTTATGGCGAATAAAAGGGTAGTGCTGCCACCACACTTCGTCGCGGCGCCCTTCTTTGCTGCGCTCTGCTAATTTCTCATGAAAGACCTCCGACAAAGCGAGAACTGCACGATCGTGAAGCTGCGGATCAGAACCTTCAATTGCTGTTGCTTTCAAATACGCATCAGCACAGCGGCTTTTAATGTTTTCTCTATACCTATCTGCATCTGGCACATCTATCTCAAATTCTTTACTCACAATCTCGCCGAAACATTTATTTGGTTCAGAGGAGATGGCCGCAACGAACCCATCTAGCTGCTCATTAAACGCACTCTCCCGTTTTCGTTCAGCCTCCCGACGCGCAATATCCTCTTGTATAGTTTCCGTTTCTCGCCTCGCCTCCTCGGCTACTTGCGCTGCTATCTCTTCCCTCTCGTCAGCTGTTCTCCCCAGGGAATGCTGCGCTACTCTATCTTCTCCCTCGTCGACCGTTCTCCCTAAAACATACCGGGTCAATAATTCCAGCTTCTTTGAATCGCCCGGATTCTTTTCCCGATGATACGAATCGCCTAAACTCCCATACCTCTGTAGCAATGTATTTAGCTTGTCATCACCCCACTCATCCGTTAACCTTGCGGCTGCATCGCTGTTTAAGAACTGCTCCATTTCGTCGGGAGTAGCTAGATTAGCCATAATTCTAAATCTGGATCAAGAACGGTACCGCTCGCTGAATCAGGAAGTGTACCATCACAAATACTACCATATGACCACTCTGCTTCGGCGTGATCATGAGGCAATAAATTCTGATGACTATCGCTCATAATTTAATAATAACACATTTCTTTCTAATCGTCAATATTATCATGGTAAATAACTACCTACGCTTAATTCTATCATCCTAAGCACCCTTAGTCTTATCACTAAGGATGATAGCCCTCTCTTTACGGGTTTGATGCACGGTATTTTCCAGCTCCGTCGGACAAGCTATATACAATCTTCTAGTTTTATTCTATATACTTCTTCAGCGTCACCGTATCACCCACTCGCGCTTCACGCGTGGTTTTTAGGTTGGTGACGATGTAGCCGATTTCGCCGGTGTCAAGCAGCGGGTCGGGCGTCATCATCGGGCTGAGGTGACCGACTTCCAGTGCCAAGCCATTCGCGTCCGTCGCGAGCATTTTTATCGCCTCGCCTTTTTTGATTTGTCCATCAACCACGCGCACATACAGAATCACCCCGCGGTAGTCATCATAATAACTATCAAAAATCAAGGCGCGCGTTTTATCATGCGTGTTGCCCGTCGGCGCTGGAACCCGTTTGACGATCGCCGCAAGAACCTGGTCAACATTCTTTCCTGTCTTCGCTGAGATCTGAATTATTTCATCTTCGCGGCAACCAAGCAGATTGATCACTTGCCGAGACACGCGCGGCACGTCGGCAGCCGGTAAATCAACTTTATTGAGCACGGGAATAATCGCCAAATCCTGTTCCATCGCCAAATATACATTCGCAAGCGTTTGCGCTTGAATCCCCTGGCTAGCATCAACCACTAGTACCGCACCTTCGCACGCCTGCAAACTACGCGACACCTCATAGCTAAAATCAACGTGGCCGGGCGTGTCGATAAGATTAAGATCATACATACCGCCCATACAATCTAAATTTGCCCGAACGGCTCTGTTCCGCTCCGAGCTGTGTGAAATATTCGTTTGTTCCGGCCGATACTCATATTTCATCCGCACCGGCGCCAGCTTTATGGTAATCCCTTTCTCGCGCTCCAGCTCCATGCTATCCAGCAGCTGCGATTTCATCTCGCGCTTCGCTACCGTCCCCGTCATCTCCATCATGCGGTCGGCGAGCGTCGACTTGCCGTGGTCAATGTGCGCGATGATGCAAAAATTACGAATGCGGTCTAACTTCACCGGCGCAATCTCCCAAAGAAGAGTTTATATAGCCGCCCAAGCACCGGATCGGCTTCGCGCAGTTTAAGTAGAACGCTCAATTCCACATACACGCAAAAACTCACAAGCACGATCATCGAAAACTTCGGGAAGGTCGACATAAAGCTCATGTCGCTGCTCTGCAGCTGCAGCAGTTGCGTCGTCGCATACGTAATCGCGCCCATGCCAGCGCTTGCCAAAACCATCTTTATTGCTGCTTGTATAAAATCACGCGTAAAAATTCCCGGCATACGACGGCACAAAATTACAAATAAAACGATCACCTCGACAACTGCGACAATTGATTGCGCCCATGCCAGCCCGAACACACCCCAACCAAACGCAAACGTAAAGATTACTGCGAGAATAATATTCAATGTAATCGTCCCGACTGAAATATACAGCGGCGTTTTCGTATCCTGCTGCGCGTAAAATGAGCGCGCCATGATATGGTAAATCGTACGAAACAAAATAGAAATAACAAGCGCGCCTAGAATATTCGCGATCAATAAATCGCCGCCGTTCTTCACAAACGCCACGACATAACCGCGCGCAAAATACGTAATCACCGCAATTGGCAGCGCCAGCCACAGAATCCAGCGCATCACTGAACGTAATTCCTTTTTGAACAAGTCCGGGCGCCCCTCTGCTAGCCGCTCGGTCATGCGCGGAAATGCTGCATTGCTAATTGCCACGCCGACCAGATTCACCGGCATCAAACTCAAACTTGACGCCTGCTGGTATGCGCGCGTCACCCCTTGCGCCATGCGCGATGCTAAGTTTATCTCAACGATACTATTAAAATAATCAATCCCCTGGTCAAGCGAACGCGGCGGCAGCAGCCGCAATACGCGCCGGAATCCCTTATTTTTCCACGATATTTTCCAGCGATAATCAAAGTCTGTACCGATCAACCCAAGCGAGCTCACAATAAGCTGCAAAATTGCGCCAAGCACCACGCCAAGCGCCACACCCATGATACCGCCCTCAAACACCTGCCAGCCAAAAATATTGATACCGCCCGTGAACCAGCGCGCACCAATCACAATACCAATATTGTATATCGTCGGCGCAAGCGCCAAAAAGGTAAACCGCCCAATCGCCTGCTGCATGCTTGACAGCACTGTCGCAACTGCAAACAAAAACGGATTCACTGCAATCACGCGCATCATGCTCACCGCCAAGCTGCGCCCTTGTTCGTCAAATCCCGGACCAACAACGTAGCGCACAAGCGGATCAGCGAATATAATAATCAGCACGCTTGTTACGAGCGTAATAAGTGCCAAAAAATTCACTAAACTTGAACTCAATTCCCATGCCGACTTTTTATTACCAGTTGCTAAACGCTGATTAAATACCGGAATAAACGATACGCTGAGCGCACCCGACACTAAAATAAAGAACATGAAATCGGGAATCGTAAACGCCGCTACGTACGCGTCGGCACCTACTTTATAAGTGTCATAGTACATACCGTTGATCAAGCGCTCGCGATATATGCCGAGCAAGCTTGAAAGCAGTGTCGAGCCAGACAACAGTGCAGCCGCCCACTGTACCGACAATTTGCTGTTGGCGCGCGCGACGACCGACCTGACTCGCCCTTTCCCTCTCATGACCGCTACTTGTGAAGTGCCGCCTCCTTCGGCAGTACTGCTTTCGCCATATATTTCGACGCCGCATCCTCTTCAAGTGTTTCGTGCTCAAGCAGCGCATCCTTCAGCTTTTCAAGAATCGGCATATTATGCGATATTACCAGCTCGGCACGCCGCGCTGCCTCGGTGATAAGCGCCTCAACCTCCTTATCTATTTCATTCGCTGTCGCGTCGCTGTACGGACGTTCGCGCGTCATTTTATCAAACATCAGCCCGCCGTTATCTTCATGAAAAACTTGATTACGAAGCTTACTGCCCATACCCTGCTCAATAATCATATCGCGTGCAATCTGTGTTGCACTGCGCAAATCACTGCCTGCACCCGTCGTCACACCATCGTCGCCATATTTCAGTTTCTCAGCGATACGTCCACCCATAGCACGCGCTAGAATGTCTTTATATTCGTACACGCTCGTATAGCTTTTGTCTTCCGGCGGCAAAAACCACGTCACGCCGCCTGTACCGCCGCGCGGAATAATTGTAATTTTGTGCACCGGATCGCTATCCGGCAACACGTGGCCTACAATCGCATGCCCCGCTTCGTGATATGCCGTTAACTCCTTTTCATGATCGTTCATTACCTTAGCTTTACGCTCCGGACCGATTGCAACCTTCTCAAACGCCTCAGTTAAGTCATCATTCGTAATCACTTTCGAATCACGCCGCGCTGCAATAATTGCCGCTTCGTTCGCCATATTTGCTAAATCTGCACCACTTGAACCAGCAGTTTTTGCCGCTAATTTATCCAAATCAACTGAATCGTCCGTCGGTTTGTTTTTGAAATGAACTTTCAAAATCGCTTCGCGGTCTTTACGCTCCGGCAAGCTAATCGTCACGTGGCGGTCAAAACGTCCGGGGCGGAGCAGGGCAGGATCAAGCACATCAGCACGGTTCGTCGCTGCGATAATAATCACATTTGTATCCGAATCAAACCCATCCATCTCAACGAGAATCTGGTTCAACGTCTGCTCACGTTCATCATGACCGCCGCCCATGCCACTGCCGCGTTTACGCCCTACCGCATCAATCTCGTCGATGAAAATAATCGCCGGCGCGTTCTTTTTCGCCTTTTGGAACAGATCGCGCACGCGGCTCGCGCCGACACCCACAAACATCTCGACAAATTCTGAACCGGAAATACTGAAAAACGGCACATTTGCTTCACCCGCCACCGCGCGCGCCAGCATCGTTTTACCCGTACCTGGACTACCGACCAACAGCACGCCTTTTGGTATCTTCGCCCCCAATCCCTGGTATTTTTTTGGGTGTTTCAAAAAGTCCACCACCTCTTCTAGATCTTGCTTAGCATTATCATTACCAGCAATGTCTTCAAATTTGATGCGTTCTTTATCAAGTCCGTACAATTTTGCCTTACTTTTACCAAAACTCATCGCCTGGCTGTTTTGCCCCTGCGCCTGGCGCATCATAAACATAAACAGTATCCCTATCAGTACCACTGGTGTCACAAACGTCAAGATATTCCACATTATAGTGTTGTCGCTCGGCGCGCTATCAGAAATCACCGCCCTACCTTTGTTGTTCAGCGTGTCGTTGCGCAGCAGCGTCCCGACACCGCCGTTGATATACGATGCTTGCGTCGGCTTATCTTGGTCTTTAACAGTAATTTTCAGATCGTTGCCGCGACCTTCAATCTTTGCCAATTTACCTTCGTTCGCATCTTTAATCACCTGCGATATCGGTACGTCTTTCAGCGGCTGGTGCGGCGAAAAGAACGCCCACATTGCCAGCACCGCCAGAATAACGATCGCCCAAAACAAACTGAGCCTAATAGTATTTGAAACGCTTGTCGTACGTTTCGGTTTCTTCGTCGGCATAAAACCCTCATCCTTTCGGTTAACAATCAGAAAAACTCTTTCTACTATATCATTTTTGATAGGCTTTTACTATGCTCGGACAGCAAATGCCTATCATCACGTATAGCTATAAACGAACGGACGCGTTACGCTTGCCGCCCAATCGTGAACCCTTTTTTCGCCATCGTCAGATATACGCCATCCGCCACCTGGTGAACTGCGCCAATGCGTAGCGTCTGAATCGCTGCAAGCGCCCGCGCAGCATGCGGGCGCGCCACCAGTACGCCCGTTTCCCGCTCAATGACGATCCGTACCATCTCTTCGGCGATAGCGCGCGGAATTTGCGTCAAAAAATAACGCGCCTGCCGCGTATTCGGCAATAGGGAAGCCGTTTCGGCAATCATTTTATGCTTTATGGCAATCTGTTTGTTGCGCAGCTGTACGATACGCGCCTGGTCGTCATTTGATAACAATTTTGATATTTTGCGACGTAAGCGATTCCGCAAATAACTATCTTCTTGGTTACTCTCATCTTCAGCCCATTCCAAGCGATACCGGCATGCGTACGCGTAAATTTCCCGCTTCGTCATGTGCAGCAACGGGCGATACAGCCCCGGACGGTCCATCACCGCCAGCCCGCGCCAGCCCGTACCGCGCGTCAGATTCACTGCCACCGATTCCACCACGTCTTCTTGATGGTGCGCAAGCCAAATATCAGCCTGGAAATCCCGCGCCGCAGCGTACAAAAAATCATACCGCGCCCGCCGCGCCGCATCCTCGCCCGCACGCGCGCCCAGCTCCGCCCGCTGCGTCCGAAATACACAGCCGTATTGCGTCGCCAGTGCCGCCACAAACCGCGCATCCGCCGCCGATTCCGGACGGATACCGTGGTCGAAATGCGCCACAATCAGCCGTGCTGCGCCATAGCGCCGCCGCGCCATGTCGAACATGACTACCGAGTCAACGCCGCCACTCACCGCTAAAATGTGGCTGCCGCTACTTCTTGCTTTCACGTATCCAGTATAGCGCATAGCAGTATCGCATTATTACTCAGCACCCGATAGCTGCCACCGTAGTGTATTGCATTTTTATTAAAACATGGTATAATTTTATGCATGTCAACACCAGAGAATCTCGCCTATCTCCCATGCATGTCCTGGAAGTTGCTTGACAAGGTTGATTTAGAAGAGAACGCTCGCAACTATAAAGTACTCCAGCAGCCAACAACCGGGAAAGAAGAGCGTGCCATCGGTAAAATTGAAGAGATACTGCTAGACGGGCTTCCGCTCACCCACTCGACAGAGCCCGAGAGCCTAAATACTATTCAAAACAGCGCCATCAAGCCAGCAAAAGTCCTGCCGGAAGGCAAACTCACTCACACGCTGCCTCTTGATGAGTCGCTAGGCTTAGATGAGTATGCGTTCGCAAGCTGGGGCGATACGCACAAGCATTCTATATACGGGTCTTCTACGCTATTATTATGTACGGAAAAAATATTATTGTCAGACGAAACAATTGCCAGTCCATACGATATTACGCTTCACATTGGCGCGGGAGCCAATTTTCCGTACACTGAATTAAATAAAACGGATACCGAATATTTAGAGGCATACTTGCAAACACTGGTTACGGGAGAGCGCTGGCTTGAGATAACGGCTCGAAAGGCTTTAAGAAACGTCATATCAAATGGCACAGTACCAGTTGTATCCCACACGAAGCTCAACACTGGAGAGATTAAGCACAAGGGAGCAATTGATTCGGCTCATATACAAGGAGTACTTTTGACCAAAGACGACTACCATGCCGCTCAAAACGAAATGCTTCGCAACGGATTTATGGCAGGTCCTCTAAACTCTCTCACGAAACTACACGGACATATACCAGCGGAGTACGAAGCGAATTTGAAGAGGGCTAAAAAGATGTGGCGCAAGGTCGTCGATCTAGCAGGACACTAAGCAAAGTTTCATAGTATTTACGCTTCGCCAAATAGATTCTGCCTCAAGTTACACTAGGCATCGGATACGCCAAATGTCATAGAGCAAGCGTAAAGCGCGAGTAAATTTATAGCTGTTCTGAGCCAAACGACTGCACCCAGCGTCGAAACTGCTAGAAATCCACGCGTATGTCTGGTATAATTATAGCGCTATGGCACTGTAGCTCAGTTGGTTAGAGCGTAGGACTCATAAGCCTAAGGTCACTGGTTCGATCCCAGTCAGTGCTACCAAGCTAATTTTTTCGGCGGATTTTCCGCCAATTTTTTATTTATCTAAATAATTAACGATTTGTTGTATCGCCTGCTCATGCCCGAGAATGTAGCCCTTTCGTTTTTCGGCAGAAAGCTCTCTAACTTCATGAAACATCAGATTTAATTCTGGTACGAAAAATAACGCTCGAAATGGCAGCCCTGGTAGCAGCGAACTGCACCGCGGGCGTTCAAGAATAACGCCGCGGTTATCGCCGCTTATTATTGCTATATCATCATCAGGAATTGAAACTGCAAAATACGTAACATATTCTGCCGAGCGATTATTCGCTCCACGCATCTTATCAAGGCAATAAGCAATGATAGCTTCGTCGGTCATCTCGCTTCCATTCCAACGGCGCGTGTAGACGCCCGGCTCTCCATTTAGATACGATATCCGCATACCAGAATCATCGCCGACGACAATTAAATTTTTATCAGCTCCCCGCAGATGCCGCCGCGCGTTACGAACCTTCAAGCGCGCATTCTCTTCAAACGTCGCACCCGTTTCGTCACAATCTGGAATGTCGTAAGCAAGGTCACAAAATGATATTATCTCGTAATCGGTACTGAACTTATTGAAAGTTTCTTTGAACTCAGCTAATTTTCCGGGATTTTTTGTCGCAAATAATATACTGTGTTTTTCGCGTGCCATACAATCATTTTACATAAAACAAGCTAGCGCCTACAGTTCAAAATCTTCAACCTCAAGCGCTTCATCGTGCGCCGCAACGAATGCGCGCAGCTCAGCAAGCGAGCGCGAACGATTCCAGGTGGCGTCATTATTGGTAAAATTGTTAGCTAATTTGCCGGCGATGATTTTCATGTTGTTTCTTTCTTTTTGCATTTAATATCAATAAGTTCTATGATATCATAAATTCACCATAAACGCAATAGTTTTACGAAAAAAATCTTTACATATTTACACCGCTTACGCTATAATATTATGAGAGGATTTACGAAGACAAACATGGATACCCTAACCGCTCTCAGTGTCGTCGCGCTCGCTGCGCTTATTCACGCCAGTTTTCAGCTAGGCGTCAGTATTATCACAGCACTTTCAAGCTATGCACGCGGACGGAAAGCGCCGAACAAGACGCTGCAGCGTCTAACCGGCGGGTTTTTAGGCGGTGTTATGACGATGACATTGCTAACTGTATCGCTCGCCGGCTGTATCGCAAGCGGCTTTTACCGCAGCATATCAACGCCGCAAGCATGGACGATTATTGCCATTCTACTCGCAAGCATCGGCGTGTTCGTGTGGTTACTATACTACCGCCGCGGCGACGGCACGAGCTTATGGATTCCGCGCGGTTTTTCGCGGTTTTTACAGCAGCGCATAGCTCAAGCCTCACTGGCTACCGAAGCGTATAGCCTTGGGCTGGCAAGCGTCGCATCCGAGCTATTATTTATCGCAGTACCCGCTACCGCGGCGGCAATCTCGCTTGCCGCATTACCACTCCAATGGCAGATCGCTGGCATTGCATTATATACAGTCGTCGCATCGCTCGGCACATTGCTCGTTGCTATTCTCATCGGCAGCGGACACTCGTTGAGTAGCATCCAGCGTTGGCGCGAGCGCAATAAACGCTTTCTGCAGTTCGCCGCCGGCACGGGGCTCATCGTACTCGGATTCTACTTATACGCAAACCAAGTCGCTGACGTCACCGTAAAGGCGGCGGGCCTATGAACAGCCTCGCCGTTGACGTCGTCAAACGCCAAGGCAAGCGGCCGAACGAACCGTTTGATCCTGGTAAATTATATGCCAGCATTTACGCCGTTTGTATTAGTACCGGCAGTCCGGACGGACTCGCCCACGACGCCGCAACTACCATCTGCAACACTGTCTCCGCCTGGTGTACAAATAAACCCGAAATTACCACCACCGACATACGCATACAGGCGGCGCTAGCGCTCAAGCCGCTTCACCCCGACGCAGCATATTTATACAAACACCACAAAACAATCATGTAGGAGGCTTTATGGCTAAAAAAAATCATTTCGATTATGACCTTATCGTTATCGGCAGCGGCGCGGGCGGATCGGCAGCTGCTACCATCGCCGCGCGCGCCAATAAGCGCGTCGCTATCATTGAAGAAGATACTTTCGGCGGCGACTCGCCAAACTGGAGCGACATACCGACAAAAGCCTTGCTGCACGCAGCGTATTTATACGACGAAGCGCGGCACGGCACAAAATTCGGGTTACGCTCCGGTACGCTGAGCTATAATTATCCGAGCTTGCGCGCTTGGAAAGATTTAGCGGTCAAGCGCACTGGCGCCGCTGGCAATCGTAAATTCTACGAGTCGCATAATATTGATACATACGCCGGGCACGCGCAATTTTTGTCGCCAAACGAAATCTCTGTCAATCGCAAGCACATCAGCGCCGGACATTTTTTGATCGCGACCGGCTCACGCTGGATCGCGCCGGACATTCCAGGACTAACCGACATCTCGTATCTGACGCCGCGCACAATGCTTGAATCAATCCGCCCGCCGAAAAGTTTGTACGTTATCGGCGCAGATTCTATCGGCGTAGAGATCGCGCAGCTGATGGCGATTTTCGGTACGAAAGTGTACTTGGCAGAGATCGCGGCGCGCATCTTGCCGAAAGAGGAAGAGGAGGTCGGCAGGCTGCTTGAACACTATCTGAAAGACCATAAGGGCGTCACCGCGCTCACGCAAACCCGCACCGTCGCTATCGTGAAAGACGGGCTTGGGTACCGCGTTAGCTTTTTGCGCGGCGGCGTCGAAAAAACGATTCGCGTTGAGGAAATTTTAGTAGCGGCAGGACGCGTGCCAAATGTTGACTTAGGCCTTGAAAACGCGCACGTTGAGTATGACCCGACCGGCATAAAAACAAATGAATATTTACAAACGAGCGCTCGGCATATTTACGCTGCGGGCGACGTCGTCGGGCATGCCGAACACACACATACTGCCTTGTTGGAATCGCAAATTGCAGCGCACAATATGTTTAGCAAAAGCCAGCTCGCACCAGATTACACTGCTACGCCGCGCGTCACATTCACGATGCCGAGCATCGCATCAGTCGGGCTGACCGAGGACGACTGCATCAAGCGCGACCTGAAAGTCAATAAAGCTTTGGCGCCGCTCACCATCGTCGCGCGCGCCAATACCAGCGATTTCCGTGATGGATTCGCCAAAATTATTGCCGACAAGAAAGGTACTATCTTGGGCGCCACCGTCGTCGCACCCGATGCGGGCGAAATCATCCACGAGCTCGCTCTTGCTGTTCGGCTCGGATTATCCGCGCGCGATATTGCCGACACGCAGCACGCATTTCTTAGCTGGAGCGAAGTCGTACGTGTCGCTGCGAGTAAATTAGCGCACTAGTTAGTTGGCCGTGGCACGCTAAAATTACGTACGATGAATCGTACACGTTTTGCGTGCTATGCAATAAAAGCTCTAAACAAAAAAAGACCTTTCAGAGTCTGAAACGCCTTTTTTGGTAGCGGGGGCTGGATTTGAACCAGCGACCTGTTGGTTATGAGCCAACCGAGCTGACCAGGCTGCTCCACCCCGCGATACAGCCATCATTATACACGCCGACGACTACTTTTGCAACCGCGAGGCGCTTTTACCCGATAAAAAATTGATCCACTGCTGAAAATTCGACCCGGACGCGGGTTTTTCCGCTGGTGCCGCTGTTCTAAGTTTTTGGTCTTGCTCGTCTTGCTGGCGAGCACGCTCACTGTTGGGCGGCAAAATTAATACTTTTTCGCCAGGACTTGCCAAACCTAACTTTGAACGTGCTTCTAAATCTTTGAATTCATCGCTGCGATAATAATTCTGCCGGTAGCGCAATGTTGCTACCTCAAGCTCTAACACGTCGCGCTCGCGCTGCCGCTCTTCAACGACCTTTTGCGCTTCAAAATTCGCTTGAATTGTCGATGCTGCACCCCAAGCCCAGCTCAATACCACAAACGCCGCTACGATCGTGACACCCGTATTAAACGTCGCGTAGCGATGCCATACATAACGTATGAATTGTTTCGAACGCATAAGCGATATCATGATTTTATTATAGCCGAACGGGGCAAAATCAGCTATAATAGCCTCAGGCGGGGGCGTAGCTCAGTGGTCAGAGCAGCGGGCTCATAACCTGTTGGTCGCTGGTTCAAGTCCAGCCGCCCCCACCACGGAATTATTTATTTTGCATAAGCATTCATCAATCGCGTTCAAGATATGCGCCGCTAGCGCGCTCAGCGTGATCAAAGCTTTCCCAGCGGCGTAAATTAGTAGTATCCGTAATTACGCATTGCCCTAACCTGCTCGCGGGTGCTTGCTGCCGCACGGACGCACTTTCGTGCCGCGCCTGCAACGTTGCTATTTTTTGCGTTTCTTGTTCGCGGCGGGTGATATCATCGTACAGTTTACGCCGCGCCGCAAGTACCTTAACATAACCGTCCGCTTCTGTGTGATACACGATCTTGCCTGTCTTCAAGTTTCTTGAAACGATCGATTCAGGGTTAATGCCCTCGCGCTCTGCGAGTGCTTGGTAGAGTGCATAGTTGCATTCGCGCCACTGCGCGATAAGCGCACGTTTTCCTGCGCTATCACGGCGTTTTGCATCAATTTTCGCTTTCAGAGTTTTTTCTTTAATCGCCATAGCAAGTAAATTCTCCCATTCTCGCTGACGCTCGTGCGAGTTTGTTGAATCGACATTACCACCGCTCTGGCACACCTCCAGCATGTCATCTATCCCCGGCAAAGGCTGGTCAAGCGATATTGACGGCATAAAATTCCCAAAAGGTCTACTGCTGTTCATACTCTATATTATGAAACATTTATTATAAAATTACAATGTTTGTGACCTAAAATCAATAGACTACGTTATCAAAGTACACTTTTGTACTAAAAGAAGCAGCGTCTCATTCATTGTCCTTCATAGCAATGAAAGCATATTTAAGATTGAAGCTGTTAGCCCCTTACTGAACGTTACAAAGATAGTAAAGAGTATACGACATTTAATATGAATAAGCCTGGTGCGGCAGTCGCGTTTGCGACCACCGCACCAGACCAGTGACCAGCGGACTAGCGCCGGTCGAGTGGGGACGTGACGCGCGCCTGAGCAGGCGCGCCATGTCCTCTGACAGGAACGACAGGAACCTCCTCCCCCTCATTGGCCGCACGCAACGCGGCGGCGGCCTCGGAAGAAAGCCCAGCTTCTTGAATCAGCTTTTCAAGCTTCTTCGAGGACACCTTCTTGCCCATGCGTCTCACCTCCTTTCTACGCTAGGCGGACACATCGTTCTCTACTATACAATTTGCCGTCGCATACGTCAACCCACGGTAACGTAAATACTCTCCCATTTTCGCGACTGCCTGGCGCTGCGCGTCAGTTTTTGCCGCATGCGCCGTCTCGGCGATCGGTACGAGACTCGTCCAGGCGCTATGCCAAAACGTCGGCGGCAGCGGATCGCCGGCGACGACCGAAGCAAAATCGCTCAACACAGCAAGCCCGATATTAATTTCCGTTCGCCCCAACTCCATTGACGGATGCATACCGCCGCGAAAATCGTCCTCCTCAACAATGCGCTGGCTGTACAACACAGAATCGCCAGTCAAATAGTTGGCCTCTGCCGCCCGAAGTGCCGCCGCCACATTGACGATATCGTTGACGCAACGATTCAAATAATTCTTATCGCGACGACAAAGTTCTTTCATCTCAATTGGTGATTGTTCGCGCAGCACATACTTTTCAATGAGTCCATATACCGTACCGCACATTCCCTTGTCGCAGGTTTCACAAGTTTCACCTCTATATGCAAGCTTATCGCGGATCATAATATTAAGCCCGTCATCATATTGTCCGTATATTTCATCGTAAATCCGCATTACGACGCCGGCAATTTGCCGCGGAATTGACTCGTCTTCGTCGTCTGTTAGTACTTGCTCTATCGACGCCCGCACATTATCGCTCGGTTCGTAGCAAGACAGTTCAACGTCCTTATCAAAACTAATAAGATCCTTAGGGTATGTGAGGCTCCAAAACCGCGCCCCGATCATTAAATTGGGTGCTACATCAGCAAGATCGTTCAGCTGCGCGTAGACTTCATCAAGCTTTTTGTTGTTTTCGTCAAGACTTGAACATGATGTATATGAGAAATTAGGGTCGACAATCGCCCATTTGCCGTCAGCGAGACGCGTTACAGTCGCCGTATGAAATCCATTATGCCCTCTATTCAGCTGATCAAGCGTGTATGAATGCCACGAGTCCAGCAGCTGCACTAAATCAGTATCGCCGGCACGTTCGTACAGCCGGCGTCCAACAGCGGTAGCGTACGCCGCCACCCGCACGAGATCGTTATAATACTCCGTACACATCACGCCAGCATGCAACATTGGCGCTTCTGCTTTGCGCAAAAAGCTCGCCGACAAGATTTCGAGACCAAGACAAGTCGGTGGCAAGGTGGTATTTGGATAACGCCCGATCAGTTTCGGCGATAAGCGCGCTGGATGATACACGTTGTCATTCGTGATATTTTTCGTTTTTCGCGCCATTGTATTCAAACGCTCGTCAAGCCACTTCAGGATTTCCATCTGCTCATTGACAGACTGTGAATTCTTATAGGCTTCAGCTTTTGCGGGAGCATCGTCGCCCAAGCAACCAAACATTTCGTCGAGCAAGGCCGCACCATATGCCTCCGCCCACTCCAGTACATCAGACGGGATTTCATCAGTAAGCGATTCTGGGTCGGTGATAATTTGATACACTTTATCCAGGTGATCTGGGTGAGTGATACCGTCGTCGTTGCAAACCTCAAACGCAAAGCGTAGACCGTTTGCGCCAAGGTGCCGTACGAGTTTTTCGTCATCAGAAATTTCACGCCTCTCGATCGGCGGCAGTGAGCTTGATAAAGTTGATTCCTCAACAATACTAGCAAGCTCATGAAAAGCGTGCGGCGCAAACACACGATCCATCACAACCGACTCGCGCAATGTCGGCTCTCTCAACTCTTCGCAACTCATCTACTGTATAGTAATACCATTTTATACTCATAAAATCAATGATACACACTCAACAAAAAGCCCTCCGTCGGGGAACGGAGGGCAAGTTTGGCACCTGTTTGTTTCTATATGTAGCATATCGTGTTTCGAAAAAAAGCGCAAGCGCTTATTATTGTAATATTTGCGACTCAAGATACGCAAGATTTTCCTCTAGATATTCCGTCTCCACCTTTGGGCGCTTCATGTCGATCGCAGTTTGTGCGCGATAGTTTGCAATGTCCGCCATCACGCCATCGCCGCACGTATATTTCTCAATAGTTCTATCCCGATACGAGTTATTTAGCACCACGATCATATCGGCGGCATAGTGCAGCCACTCCTGAGAATTATCGCTACGCACCATTACGCCGCGCCTGAGTTGGCATGCTTCAAGTAAACTAACACTTATATCTTTACGAAAAGAATGTACGCATTCGCCATAGCGTTCAGTTAGCGCCGAAAATTCCAAAATTAATTCGTGAACTGCTTCAATCTCATCATACCGCGACACCCGATACAGCGCGTCAAGCAGCTGATAACCCCAAGAGATTATATAATCTTCAAGTACAGCACTGCGAGCAGTGAATTTAATAGTGCCAATGATATTATCGCTATACCGTGTCGCCATGCATTCTTCTCCTCTAGCTATGCCGCTCGGACTATCTAATAAAATAGCCCCGCCCTTATCCCTAAAGCGAGGCTACTCTAAAAACTATTCCTATTCCGCTTTATTGGAACCGTCGTCGTCTTTCTTCTTCGAGACAGTCAAAAAGCCGTTGCGCGGATTTTCTTTAACAAAACGGTCTTCCGGCAAGTCGCACGGCGTGCCTTTTTTATTCTTCGCTACCTTGGCAAAAAAGTAGATAATTTGGTGCTTGCCGCCGCGCAGAACGGATTCAGTCTTGTGTAAGTAATACGTAATGCCCTTCGAGTTTGTGTGCTGATACGCCATAAGTGGTACCTCCTATTTAAGTGTCTGGTTACACCTGCTAGCTTAGCGTATACCGTATAGCTGTGTCAACACCTGCTACCTCTATAGCGCAAAATCAAATCGAGCAATGTTAGAACGTGCTATAATCATAGAATATGAACACGATATGGCGGCGGATGATTTATCACGTGACACAACGGGCAATAATGATGTGAAGTTGCGAGCAAAGCTCGATGATACTGTAGCATTTTTTTACTGGCTCCAAGTGGTAGCACAGTGGGATAAATCATATGCACACAATGAGAAATTGCTTGATTATTATCAACAGACGATAACGACAGAAAATGAATCAGTCTTAAATGCTATACGAGCAATTTTACATCAGCAAGCTAGTCCATACGGATTATTAGCGCAATTATATAGCGGAAATGCTCAAAGCCATGACGCACAAAAGATCGCAAAGATTAGTGAACCACTACGCTCGCAGTTCGAATTTTTATGGAACGAGAATCAGGCGTTATTAGCGCAGTGGCAACATTACATAAACCAGTTTTCATGCCATAATGTTGAATACACGCTCAGAAGATTAGCAATATTTCTAGGGCTATCTGAGGATAATGTACGTGATGTAAAAATATTTCTATTACCGCCAAGTCTACGGCCGCTTGGTGCAGCTGGTCATACTATCAGAAATACTGATTTTATTTTACTGCGCCCGCCACGCGACTTAGGCAAAGCTACAAAACAAGGTACGATGGTGACAATTTTTCATGAGTATACTCACTTGTTGGCGCACGCTTCGCAGTCATTTACAAATTCCGCCAAAGCATCGTACCAGACAAACATAGCACCTCGTAAAATAAGGCCGCCCGCAGGATACAATTGGCGTGCGGTATATAATGAATTATTCGCTTATACGGTTGCAAGTCGTACTATCGGCGGTCTCTTGGGCCTAGAGTTGCTTGGTGATGCCCATCCATCTTTTGATGAATTAGAGGTATCTTTTAATAAATTACGCGCCAAAGGTCACCCATCGCCTAATCAATATATTAATTGGGCAAGCTTACATATGGTACCGATACTACGACAGTACCTACAGGACAAAAGATTAATAGATAGAGAGTTATTTGATGCAGTGATTGGGTTGACTGTCGATGAGGGTTGGAGCAGGCAAGTCCAGAATCAAATTGAGCGGTAATGGCGGCGAAGCAAAATTCGTAAAATGCCCATGCTAATCAACCGCACGATGATGATAAAAACCAAAAAACCGACCAGCAGCAAACTAAACCCAGCAAAATCAGGCGACCACAATGGCGACACGAATTCGTAGCGGTATAGTTCGGTATTAGGCAGCTTCGGTTCGGCGAGCTTGTCTGATGTCGGATATTTTGCAAGCTCCGCCAAAACACACTGCATATACGCCGTCGACCAGCCAGAATACTGCGGATGGCAAACGGCTTCGGCGCGCGCATTGGCGGTAGCGCCTTCAGACGAAGTGTTTGATACCGCTTTAATCGCCGCTTGCGCGTCGCGATCATATTGATGCTGTAAATAAATTACGCTGCTGCTTGCGTTCATGTGCGCAGTAGTGTATCGCTGTAATTCCGCCAACCGCTCGGTGATTTGCTGCGTATCACCTACTTTATCGGCGGCAGCGACAGCATTACGGCGCTGTACCATGCCCGTATTATTGAGGCGCAGGAATGTTGCTGATAGAAACCCTGCCAGAATCAATAAAATCAATAGCTGCCACGTTTTGACGCGCTGCAATTTTTTGATATCGCGCCGAATTGAGCGCTTGTCTGCCACTATCGCCCCACCTTCATACTCTATTAGTATACCATACCATAAGCGCCGAGCATGCTATACTAAAGATATGAATATCTACTTTTCGGGTATCGGCGGCGTCGGGCTAGGACCGCTCGCAGAAATCGCACGCGACGCCGGTCATATTGTGCACGGCAGCGATGCACAGGAAAGCCTCACAACGCGCGAGTTGCAAGAGCGCGGTATTCCCGTGAGTACCGATCAAACGGGCGATTACTTAATGTACTGTCACCGGCAGCAATCAATTGACTGGTTTGTATACACCGCCGGCTTGCCGAACGACCATCCGGAATTACTTAAAGCACGCGAATTAGGATTGCACCTGGCGAAACGCGACGAGTTGATTAATTACATCATCGGCGAAAAAAGGCTCAACCTCATTGCTATCGCCGGCACACACGGCAAAACTACCACCACGGCGATGATGGTGTGGGTATTTCGTCAGCTGGACGTGCCAGTAAGCTTTTCGATCGGGGCGACAACATCATTTGCTCCTGCCGGGCATTTCGATCCGAACTCACGCTACTTTGTGTACGAATGCGATGAGTTTGATTATAACTTTTTGCATTTTGAGCCTGACATTTCGATCATCACGTCGCTTGACTACGACCACCCAGACACCTACCGGACCGAAGGCGATTACCGCGCCGCGTTTGAGCGCTTTTTAACGCAGTCAAAGCAAACCGTCATGTGGCTGCGCGACACATTTTCCGGTTTGCAAACGCCGAAAAACGCGTGGCTGCTCAAAGATAGCGAGGTTATGCCGCTTCGGCTAGCGGGCGCACACAACCGCGCCAACGCGACGCTCATTGCGAAAGCCTGCGAGTATTTGAAACTCGGGCAGCAGCACGCCGTGCTGGCAGCGCTATCGAGCTTCCCCGGCACATCGCGCCGCTTTGAAAAGTTAGCAGAGAATTTATACAGCGATTACGGGCATCATCCGGTTGAAATTGCCGCCACGCTGCAGATGGCACGCGAGCTATCAGACCGTGTCGTGCTTGTTTATCAGCCGCATCAAAATGTCCGCCAACACGAAATCCGCGACCAATACGACGGCTGTATGGAGCTTGCTGAAGAGATCTACTGGCTGCCGACGTACCTAACGCGCGAAGATCCAAGGCTGCCAATATTAACGCCGCAAGAATTAGCGAGCAATCTAACGAATCGTAATGCCGTCCATTATGCCGAACTTAACGACGAGTTGTGGCAGCATATTGAAGCAGCGCGGCGCGACGGCAAATTGGTACTATGTATGGGCGCGGGTACGATTGACGGTTGGCTGCGAGAGCAGCTAGCAGAAACGAGCGCGGCGGAAAAATTTGATAACGCTAACGACGCGCCCACCGCATAAAGACGCTTATTTCGGCATAAAGTCAGCGGTTATCACCGCTACCCTGCAGTTGGTCGCGGCGCTGGCGGCTAGCGAGCTTTTCGTTATTGAGACGCGCGACCTCCTCAAGGTCTGAGCCAACGAGATGAGCGATAGCATTAACGTACCAAAGAACGTCGCCAAGCTCTTTAACAATCGCCGCGCGATCGCTACCAGAAATCTTACCTTGTTTGTCGCGCAAGATTTTCTTGAATTTCTCAAGCACTTCGCCCGATTCACCGCCCAAGCCCAGTACTTGCGCCATCAGTTTAGCGTCAACCTCGCCATAAACGTGTTCGCCTAATAACGTACGAAGGGCTTGTCGCGAATAATCATTAATCGTCATAATTCCTCCTTACCCGTAAACTTTGCAGTGGTATCTGTTGTGTCGTAGCTCGTCGCCGGCACAGCCTCCCAAGCATCGCTTGGCAGTAATTTTTCAAACACATAGGCGCAAAAATCCTGAATATTCGGATATGTTTGCGTCTCGTCAAGCACCGCGACGTCTGCTGCGCTCATCCAACGAAAGTCGGTTGATTCGCCCTCGGCAGGCGGCACGCCCGGCTCCGATCGCGCGATAAAGAGGTAATCTAAATCAGTATGAAAATGTTCCTGCGTCACCGCATGCGTGTTGCTCGCGAACGGCTGCGGATGGATCGTAATGCCGCGCGCTGATTTCATGCGCAATTTCGGCTGCATGATATCTAGTTCAGCCAACCGGTAACCTGTTTCTTCTTGAAGCTCGTGGCTAACCGCCGCCCATGGCGTTTCACTGAGCTCAACATGCCCGCCCGGCGGCATCAATTTACCGAGTTTGCGATGCATGTGCATCAGCAGCCGCGGCTGGTTGCCGTCCAGGCGTGCGATAAACATTGTCACACTAGCATCGTGCTGATTTGGCTGCGTGTGAATATGTGGCATGATTTTTTCTCCAGTTCATCTTTCAATTATTTTGCAGGTGCCTTCGCACAGACAAAATTCGTTTTTCGCCCTTCGTCCAGCCAACGCTGTTCGTAGGTAGTTTTAATTTTATACTCATCATACAAATTTGATTCGTGCAGGTCAAACGACAGCTCCTGAATAAGCCACTGCGCCGCGACAAGCTGCTCTAGACTCCAGCAGAAAAAATCAAGGTTATCATGTTTAAGCAACAATTTACCATCAGAACATAACAGCTCGGCATAGATACGCAGAAAATGCGGGTGCGTGAGCCGGCGTCCCGCCGAACGCTGGCGCGGAAACGGATCGGGAAACGTGAGCCAGATTGCGCGGAGCGATCGCGCAGCAACGAGTTTTGCTAATTGATCTGCCCGCGCTCGCATGAAAAACACATTGCTAAGCCCGCGTGCCTCCGCCTGGCGCGCGCCTTTTTGCAGCCGATCGCCCTTAACATCAAGCGCAACAAATATCTGCTCGGGATGGCGCGCTGCCAACTCCACGCTAAATAACCCCGTTCCCGCGCCGATTTCTAGCACGTCAACAGCACGCGGCGCCCACTCGCTAAGCTCAAAGCAGAGCGGCGAGTTTACGAATAGCGCGAAGCGGTATTTTTTACGCTTGCGAGTAATGATAAAGTCGTTCGGGTCAAGCAGTTGGCTCATTGTGCAGGCGGGCTTTCTGGCGCGCTTGAGCTGGGATTAGCCGTGTTATTCGCACTTGTGTCGGCAAAAATTTGCAGTGAATCATCAGACAGCGCTTCTTCGCCGAAACTCGGCGCGTCGACAGTACGTTTGGCGTGGCGGTCGTACATCGCGTTAAATTGCGAATATGCTTTGGCGTCGAGATTGCCTGTCGCCGAGAACTGCTCGTCCGACGTGTTGGCGGTAGCTTCTTTGCGCACCGACTGGTAGCCCGGACGACTCAAATCAACCTGCACCGCTCCACTCGCGCCATAGATATACAACGAAATACCTGTAAGTATACATGCCACTGTGATCACACAAATAATCATACTCGCAAAGCGAATCTTCCGGCGGCGATTCTCGGCGGCTTGGTTAAGATTAAGACGCGACGCGACGGCTTCCTCCATCATTTTGCTCCCGCTTGTTTTTTGCCGTTTGCTTGGTAAATCGTATCAATTTGCGCGCGGTATTTTTTGATCAACTCGCTCATTTTCATCACGGTTTGACGGACTTCAGCACGGTACATACGCGCATACTCAATCATCTGGTAAAAGTCAACGGGGCGCTCCTGGCAGTCAATATCAATCGTTTTCGTAACACTCTCCTCGTAGCGCTGGTAGCTTGAGCGGAATGTCGCAAGCTCGCGACTAAACTCAACCGTCGTTTTCGCAGCCGCAACACCGTCAAGTTTATTAAGCGCGATACGGCTGTTCATCGGCGCCATCAGCTTATCTGAAATCGTCTCATACTCGCGCGCCAGGTTCACCCGTGTAAGCGCATCGTTTGCATGCAGCCGCTGCAACGACGAACGAACCGACACGCAGTTCGCGCGGATCAGTGCAAGCTGCGTGCTGCTAAACACAATCGGCTGCGAGCCTTCGGCGTGCACAAGCGGGCCCACCGTCAGAGCAGCCGCCAACACTAACAGAATGTATGCTCGCTTCATATGCTTTTAATTATCGCGCACTTTAGTAAAATGGTCAAATTGCCACAAGACTAAAAACTGCTTCATTATCCGCTTATCAATCCGTCGTTTTGGATGCTGCGCAGCGCCACCGCAAAGCGCGGGTCGCCGTTTAATTCGCGCGTTATTTGTGCAACCGATTGCCCATGCGTGTAACGGCGAATGATCTCGCCGCGCATTTGGCGCATACTACCGTCAAGCGGCGGCTGCTTGACATAATGCTTGCTTTGGCTTAGTCTCCCATAACCTTGGCGCTTAAGCTCCGCGCCGTAGTCCATCAGCGCCCAAAACCATTCACGCGGCCGGGCGGCGTCTATTGTTTCGGCGACTTTTACGAGAACGTCGCGATCACTCACACGTGTTTCATTAGCGAAAAAATGATGAAAATATACCGTACGAATATTCGTCTCGACGAACGACGTCGGGATTTCATAGACATAATTCAGGATAGCTGCAGCCGTATTCGCACCGACACCCGGCAGTTTCATAAGTTTGATTCGCGTGTTCGGCGCGCCATTCGCAGCCACCGCTTGCGCTGCTTGGTGCAAATACTTTGCCCGGCGATTGTAACCCAGCCCCTGCCACGCCGCCAGTACGCGCGACAAGTCTGCCGCCGCAAGCGAATCAATGGTCGGAAATGTTCGCGTAAACTCAGTAAACTTCGCGAGCACGCGTCTCACCTGGGTTTGCTGCAGCATAATCTCGCTGACAAGCACGTAGTAGAATGTCGGCTGCTCGCGCCAAGGCATAGGACGGTAGAGCTGTTCCCCTTTTTGCCAGACGAGCTGTTGGAAATCCATCTGAAAGCTACGCCAACTCCATAATCGCCCACCCGGAAGGCTATAACCCCAATTCGCGCAGCTGCCCCGGCTCCACTGCGCTCGGCGAGCTCATCATTACATCCAGCCCCGAACCATTTTTTGGAAAAGCAAGCACTTCGCGAACATTTTCTCCATTCAGCAGCTCCATTAGAATGCGGTCAACACCGAAAGCACAGCCAGCATGTGGCGGAGCGCCATATTTAAAGGCATTAATCATTGCGCCAAACTTAGCATCAACATAGGCGCGATTATAACCTAGATTCTCAAACGCTTTGTAAAGCACTGCCGGATTGTGATTGCGCACGCCACCTGAGCAAATTTCGTAGCCGTTCATTACCATATCAAACTGATCAGCGACTACCTCCAAGCGCTGCTGATCAGTTCTCGCCGCGTCTAATACCGTTTCGCCGCCGCGCGGCATGCTGAACGGATTGTGCCCGAAATCAAGCTTCTTGCGAGCGTCATCCCACTCGTAAAATGGAAAATCAACGATCCAGGCGAGCGCAACAACATTCGGATCTTTCAAATTAAAGTGCGTGGCGAATTCATTACGCAACCGGCCAAGGACAGCGTTAACAGTGGTGCGGGTGTCAGCACCGAAGAAGATAGCTTCACCCGACTGCGCACCAGTTGCTTCAAGTACGCCCATGACTTCCTCAGACGACAAAAACTTGAGGATCGGCGACTTCAGCCCGCTCATAACACTAACCGGATCAACAGAATTAAGGCCTAAGTCTGGCAACCGCTCAACAGTAATATACGCCAGACCGCCCGCACCTTCGCTCTTCGCGATCGCAGTAAACGCATCAATCTGTTTGCGACTCAAGTTCGCGCCGCCCGGCACGCAAATCGCTTTTATACACTCAGCATTCTTAAACACGCCAAATTCAGTCTTACTGAACACGCTTGTCAAATCAACCAACTCCATACCGAAACGCAAATCCGGCTTGTCAGAACCGTAGCGCTCCATCGCCTCCGTATACGGAATGCGCGGAATATCCTGGCTCAGCAGTTTTTTGCCGGCAAAATCGGTCGCCAGCTGCTTGATGAGCGGCTCGACTTCCTGGCGCACTTCCTCGCCATCCTCGACAAAACTCATTTCGCAATCCAGCTGGTAAAATTCGCCGTACAAGCGATCAGCTCGCGGATCTTCATCGCGGAAACACGCCGCCAACTGGTAATACCGCGGCACACCACCAACCATCAGCAGCTGCTTGAACTGCTGGGGTGCTTGCGGCAAAGCGTAAAACTTGCCTTCTTGCAGACGACTGGGGATCAAAAAATCACGCGCACCCTCAGGGCTGGAATTTGCCAAAATTGGTGTCTGAATCTCAATAAAGTCGCGGTTGTCCATATACTGATGGATGCGCTGGTACATCTCAGCTCGTTTTTTTAGCATCGTCTGAACTTTGCCGCGGCGCAAATCAAGAAAACGGTACTTCAAGCGCAGCTCTTCTCCGGCTTGGTTGTCGTCAGCAAACGGTTGAATCGGTAATGTCTCCGCGCGATTCAAAATCCTCAGCTCATCGACAACTAACTCGACATTCCCTGTTAGAATTTTATCATTATGCAATTGTTCGTCGCGTTCACGCACCATACCGCTTGCAGAAATTACAAATTCATCACGCAGTTCTTCCGCCAGCGCAAACGCCTGTGGCTGATCAGGATTAAACACTAGCTGCAGCAACCCCGTATGATCGCGCAAGTCAATAAAAATTAGCCCGCCATGATCGCGCCGCGAATGCACCCAGCCAGCAACCGTCACACGTTTACCGATTGCTTGAGTAGAATTAAGAGTAAGCGTTCGTTTCATATCTCTGTTATTGTACGCGAAATGGGCATAAATTTCCAGCTGCCGTTATGTTCATGGCATTTGCGCGCCAAGTACTGTACAATAAGCGTAAGAAGTATGAGAATTTTAAATCACACCGTCGTGAAAATTTTGAAGCGCTACCGCATCGCAACCGATGAGCAGCTGCAGCCATTGCTCGACGAAGCGGAGCGTTCGGGGCGCTCGCTGCAAGACGTTGTGCTTGACGCGAAATTAGTGTCCGAAACCGAACTCACTAAACTATTCGCCGATTACGCTGATATTCCGTACGTCGAAATCGACCCGCGCGACATTCCGAGCGAAGTACTCAACCGGATTCCCGAGCGAATCGCGCGGCAATACAACGCCGTTATTTTCCAGGTTGATGAAGACGGTTTGGTGCATTTGGCGATGGACGACCCCGACGACGTGCAGGCGACCAATTTCATCGAGAAGCAAGTCGGCGGCAATATTCGCATTTACATCGCGTCGCACGATAATATTTTGCAATGTTTAGAAAATTACCGCGGCGACGTTAATCAAGAGCTCAACGAAGTAATTGACGTCCAGCGCGAAGACGACGGCTCAGATCAGCAAGTATCCGAAGCCGATGTCGCCGAAGACTCGCCGATCGCGCAGACCGTCAATCTGCTGCTTGAATATGCTATTCGCTCGCAGGCATCAGACATTCACATTGAGCCGCGCGAAAATTTCGTGCAGGTGCGCTATCGTATTGATGGCGTGTTAAAGGAAGTCAACCAACTGCCGCGCAACGTGCTCGGCGCGCTTGTCAGCCGCATAAAGATATTATCGAACCTCAAAATTGATGAACGCCGCGTACCGCAAGATGGGCGCTTCAAGATCAAAGTCGCCGGCAAACAGTACGCGCTGCGCGTTAGCACCCTGCCGATTGCCGACGGCGAAAAAGTCGTCATGCGCGTACTGGACGAGTCAAACCAAGCAATTAGCCTAGAGCAGCTCGGCTATTGGGGGCGCTCGCTGGCAATTATCAACAGCGCTATCGCCGAGCCAAACGGCATGATTCTCGTGACCGGACCAACTGGCAGCGGCAAGTCAACCAGCTTATTCAGCGTACTCAATATGCTCAATACGCCTGATGTAAATATCTCAACGATAGAAGATCCAGTCGAATACAAAATTCCCGGCGTCAACCAAACGCAGACCAACGCCAAAGCAGGCATGACGTTCGCAAGCGGACTGCGCGCCCTGCTCCGCCAAGATCCTAACATTATCATGGTCGGTGAGATTCGCGACGGCGAAACGGCGAACCTCGGCGTGCAAGCAGCACTTACCGGACACTTAGTATTTTCGACGCTTCACACCAACAACGCCGCAACCTGTCTGCCGCGCTTACTTGACATGGGAATTGAGCCGTTTTTAATCGCAAGCACCGTCAAAGCAGTTGTTGGGCAGCGGCTAGTACGGCGATTATGCATGAACTGCCGACAAGCATATGCGCCTGAGCAAAACGAAATTAATGAAATCGTGAAATTATTTAACCTCAAACCAGGGCAAACGTTCGCCTACATTCACGAACTTGAGCTGCAGGCTATCCAGCAAAAAGTCGGCGGCGACACGCCGCTCGGCACAAGCGAACAAACCATCATGCAGCTGTGGCGCGCTAATCCTGAGGGCTGCGACGAATGCGGACATACCGGATTCAAGGGGCGCGTCGGTATTTACGAAGTGCTCGACATGAGCCGCGAAATTCAAACAATGATTACAAAAAATGCGACAAGCGATGAGATTCAAGACCAAGCAATTAGCGAAGGTATGATTACAATGCAGGCAGACGGTTTAGTAAAAACATTGCGCGGCAATACAACGCTCGACGAAGTGCTGCGCGTCACGAGGGAGTCATAAATGGCAAAATTTACGTATGTCGCCACCAACGCGCGAAATGCAAGCGTGCGCGGTTCAGTCGAAGCAACCGACCGCACCGCAGCGATTGAGATATTGACGAAACAAGGCTTGTCGCCGCTTGATATTAGCCAGCAAAAAGAGGGCGCGGCGCGCGGATTTAGCGCATTCGGCGGCAAAAAAGTCAAAAATGACGACATTGTCATGTTCACGCGGCAGCTAAGCGCGATGATTTCCGCCGGCGTTCCATTGCTACGCGGCTTATCGTCGCAATATAAGCATACCGACAGCGAAGCGCTCAAAACGGTACTCGGCGGCGTTATCAAAGACGTCGAAAGCGGCGCGCCGCTCGCCGATGCGCTCGCGAAATACCCAGCAGTCTTTAACGACGTCTACGTCAACATGGTGCGCGCTGGCGAGGCAGGCGGTATTCTCGACGACATTTTGAAACGCCTTGCCTTGCAGCAAGAAAAAAATGCTAGCATGCGCAAGAAAATCAAAAGTGCAATGACATATCCAATTGTTCTGCTCGTCATTGCAATTACCGCGTTCCTGGGCATGATGATTTTCGTCATTCCGCAAATCGGTAAAATGATGCAGGATCTAGGAGGTCCCGATCAGCAGCTGCCAGCGATTACGCAAGTAATGCTCGCTATCAGCGACGTCATGGTGAAATACGGACTGTTTATTCTACCAGTCGTTATCGCCGGGGTTGTGTTTTTACTGCGCTGGCTCAAAACACCAAAAGGCCGCCATATTTTTCACCGCGTCGTGCTAAAAATTCCTGCTGTCGGCGGCATCGTTAAAAAGGTCGCCGTCGCGCGGTTTGCGCGCACATTTTCAGCACTCATGGGGTCAGGCGCCGCCGTGCTGGAAGCGCTTGAAGTCACGGCGCGCGCTGTCGGCAACGTCGTATACGAGGACATGCTGCGCGATGCCGCTAAACAAGTCGAGAACGGCAAACAATTATCAACCGTCATTGAAAAAAGCGACTTGTTCCCGCCGATTGTCGCACAAATGCTCTCCGTCGGCGAAGAAACCGGCCAGACCGACGTCGTACTTGTCAAAGTTGCTGATTTTTACGAAGAAGAAGTCGACGTCGCGATTGACGGCATCAGTTCAATCATTGAGCCGGTCATGATCGTTATTATGGGCGGCGTAATCGGACTTGTCGCCGTCAGCGTCATGGCGCCGATCGCCGGACTGGCATCAAGCGTGAAAAGTTAAAAAATCATACCGCTTATGCTATACTAGATCAAAAGAGCAGATAACCGAATATGCCACATTTATTTTATAAAAATAAACCGCTGATCGGTCTGGATGTGAGCCAGACTGGTATTAAAGTAATGTCGATCAACCAAAAACGGTCGCTTATTCAAGGCTACGGCTCGCTTGATCTTGATCCCGCCAAAACACAAACGTCGCTAGACGACGAGAATGATAATTATCTGCTTGACAACCTGCGTTCGTTGCTTGAGCAAAATATTGTCGGCACCGTGTCGTCAGATCATGTCGTCGTCGGCATTCCAACAAGCCGTACGTTTTCGCGCGCTTTCAGCGTGCCGGCAAACGACGAGTCGCATATCAAAGGCGCAGTGCAAGTCGAAGTTGAACGCTATATTCCGATGCCCGCCGATTCGCTTTACATTGATTACCAAATTGTCAAAAAAACCAAAGAAAAAATTATCGTCGTGCTCGCTGCCGCACAGAAATCAGTTGTTGATAGCGTACTAAAAACCGTACGCGACGCCGGACTGTTGCCGGTCGCAATTGAACCAAGTATCAACGCAACTGCGCGCGTTCTCACTTCGACCGAAGAAGGACACTTAGCGACGCTCATCGTTGATATCGGTACGACCAGCACCGACATCGCCGTGCTTGACGAAGGCGCGATTCGTATCACCGGATCGGCAAGCGTTGGCGGCAACTCGTTCACGCTTGATATCTCATCGAAGCTTGGTATTTCGCTCGAAAAAGCTCATCAGTACAAAGTCTTGAACGGTTTATCGTCCGGTCCGCAGCGCGAGAAAATCGAAACCGCGCTGACGCCCAGCCTCAAGAAAATCGCCAATGAAATGCGCAAGGTGATCCGCTACTATAGCGAGCGCCTCGTCGACGAGCGCACGATTGAGCAAATCGTCATCGTCGGCGGCGGCGCAAACGTACCTGGTATCGGTGATTTCTTCACAAACGAACTTGTCATGCCGGCGCGCGTCGCTAGCCCGTGGCAGAACTTCGATTTCGGTAATTTGCAAAAGCCGAACCGCCAGTTCCGCCCGCGCTACATCGCAGTCGCCGGACTTGCTAGCGTATCGCCCGCGGAGGTGTGGGGATGATTAATTTACTGCCGCCTAACGATCGCCGCCAGCTCGCGGCAGCGCGGACGAACACGCTGCTTGTGCGCTACGTCGTCATTTTGCCGATTCTAATCATCGCAATGCTCGCCGAGATGGGCGCCGTGTACTTTTTCATGAACTCTATACAAACGAACAACCGGCGTATCATCGCCGAGAATGAAGCGCAAGCAGCACGCTACGCCGATGTTAAGAAGAAAGGTAGCGAGTACAAAAAGAACCTGCTCGTCGCAAAATCAATTCTCGATACGCAATTCCCATACACCGCAGTCCTGACCGCTATCGCGCAGGCGCTGCCTGAAGGCGCGTCGATTGAGCAAATTGCTATTGATGCGCAAAAGCTCAACACGCCAAGCGAAATCAAAATGCGCGTACAATCGTATCAGCAGGCCGTCGACGTCAAAAATATTTTGCAAAAAATCAAAGTTAATTCAAAATTACTCTTTTCCGACGCAAAAATCCAAGTTGCAAATTACGGCGATTACTACGAGGCAACGTACAACGTCACGTTTTCAAAGGAGATTTTACCGTGAAATCGAAACAGCGTACCCTGACGCCATCCATTGCGAGAGCTATTCTAGCAGGCGCATTGTTGTTAATGACTGCTACCGGAATTGGCATATTCGTATTTGGACAGCAGCAATTGAGCACCGTTGCTGAAGAAACGCGCAAATCGACGACCGACGCCGAATCGTCGTCAAACGAATTGCAAGCCTTGACGACGCTCAAAAACCGGCTCAAAGAACAGAATAAAGATGTTGAGCGCGCCGCAAAAATCGTTTCTATCACTAAAAATTACAGTTACCAGGATCAAGTCGTGCAGGATTTCGTCAACTATGCGAACGCGTCTGGCGTCGTTATCAAATCAATTGACTTTTCGGCGAACAACGCCAGCACAAGCGGCACAGCAAGCAGCTCAAGCAGCTCGACTAGCGCGGCAACAGCAGTCAAAGCGCCAAACGGCACGAAGTCAATCTCTGCAACAATCACGCTGAATACGCCTGTCGCATACGATAACCTGCGCGACTTCATCTATCGTATCGAAAAAAATTTGTTCCAGATGCAAATCAGCAATTTGACGCTATCGTCCAACAAAGGCACGGGCGGTGTCGTCGTCGATGCATTAACTGTAACCGCTTACGTGAGGTAATTGTATGGAAGTTTCTGTCGCATTCGCACTCGCCGCCAAAAAAATCGGGCAATTTATACACCGCTACCACGTGTTATTGTTCGCCGTGCTCGTTATCGGCGGATTATCGTTTGCAACCTTTTCGCTTTATCAACTCATCTCTCAGCCCGCCGAAGAAGCTACGCAGAGCACATCTGCCAGCTTCGACACGAAAACAGCTGCGCGCCTGCGCAAACTTCACTCGTCCGACCAGCCTGCCGCGCCAAACCTACCGCCAGGACGGACTAATCCGTTTTAGCCTTATGATTATCCTCGGATCAAACCTCAGCCACGCACCCGTCGTCAGCATTCAGACGAGCGGCGAAGTTGCCCGCACGGAGCGCGCAATTATCGATCCGGCCGACCTGCGCGTACTCGCCTACTCTGTGACGGGCGCGCTGCTACCGAAAACGCCGCAGCTGATGCGTATCGCCGACGTGCGCGAGCTGAGCAGCATGGGATTTATTGTTGACTCAATTGATGAATTTATTGCGCCAGACGACGTCGTAAGTCTACAGAAGATTTACGATTTGCAATTTGACTTGCTCGGTATGCGCGTGATTGATCAACGACGGCATAAGCTCGGCAAAATCATCGACTTTACTATCGACACGAATACGTTTTTGGTGCAGCAGCTTACCGTCAAGCGGCCGCTGTTTCGCAGCCTAAACGACACGGAATTACTCGTGCACCGCTCGCAGATTATCGAGATCAACAACGACGAAATCGTCGTGCATAGCGAGACCAAAGCGCCCGAACCCGAGCTGCACGAAGTGGTCGGCAGCTACGTCAATCCGTTTCGCAAGGCGCATCCTGCCAAGCAGACGATCAACGAAAAAGAGTAATAATTGTCAAGTTGAGAAGTTAATTGTCATTTTTCTGCAGCGCTTGCTTGATGTCGTCGTAGCTGAAACCTTGCCGCGCCAAATACGCGATAAATTTTTGCTCGTCCGGATAACGGCGGCGTTTTTTGGCGATAATTTTAGTGAGCTCCTGCAAATCACTGCGATCCGATTCGGCAAGGACGCGATCAATAAGTATGCGATCAACGCCTTTAGCAGCAAGCTCGCTTGATAATTTTCGCTTCGACGTTCCTTTTAAGGTATTGCGATTTTCAACCCACCAACGCGCAAATACTTTATCGTCGACGTAGCCTTTTTCGCGCAGCCGCACCAAGACGCGGTTTGCCGTGGACTGATTGACGCCAGGATGTTCTTTTATTTGCCCAGTACACCGCGATTTGTAGCGCCGCGCCATCGTCTTTCGCTGTAGATAATCACGCACTTCGCGCACCGAATGCGGCCTGGCGAGGCAATACTCAAGCGCGCGCGCATACAATTTACCGAACTGGCTTTCGGCCTCTAACTCCGCCAATTCCGCCGCCGTGACGCACCGCCCAACTTTCACGCCCAGATCCGCTACCTGCGAGATATCCAGACTAAACCGGTATTTCCCGTCGACCGAAACATTCACGCGGTTAGGATTGCGGGTTTGAGTGGATAGTGCGGTGATTTTATGCGTTTTTGGCGGATCATGCTCCATAGTGTTTATTGTAGCATTTTGCCTAGTGACGAGCAGCATGTCAATTCGGCTATACGCGTATCCTCAACATCAAATGCCCAAAAATACGACAGAAGCTTGACATAGTAACCATTTATTGATATATATATTGGCTTCACGAGCCAATTAGAAGCTCACATTGAGCAGATTTTACAATTTGGTTACGATCTGAAACAGAGCAAACCTTTCCCTGGCTGCCAGAGAGTCGTTTGCCCTGTTTCAGATGAGCAGGCGTCAAGGCAACTACGATCAGAAAGAATACCATGATCTCTCGAAAGCTCATTGTCACAATTGTTGCCATGCTGCTGGCTGCTGTTTCGCTGGCAGCGTGTGCAAACGATTCGGAGACCGTCTCGCACAACCTCTCGCAGGACGCAGACAACTTCAAGGTGCACCGACGGGTTGTGTTTTTTAACGGAATTACCGATAAGTATCTCCTTTCAATTGAGGGGTACTGTTCAATCACCGATGAAGACAACCAGCTGGAGGTGACTTGTAAGACCGGTGAAGGTACGTATAAGAAACACTTCCTCGGGCTGTCAGATAATGTATCTTATTTCGTTGAACAGCTTGAACCGATCGAATCCGACCCGTACCACTACAAGGTGGTATTCAAGCCGGAGACTATAGCGCCAGACGTTGAGCTGCGCACTTCAGACGGCTAAGCCTGCACCAAATTCACAACTAAAACCCTAGGAAATCCCTAGGTTGCACAGGTAGCTCTAGCACCAGAATCTGGGGCTACCTGTGTATAAATTTCACAATAAAAATATTGCCATTATTTCTAGCAACATACTACTGGACATTCTAGTTCAACTGGATTATGCTAAAAACTATTCATTCTTAGAAGATATAGAAAACTCATGTCAAACTGGACTGATAAAGATTTTGAAACATACACTCAATCCGATTGGGAACTTATTAAATCAGTGAAGAAGCTTGCCGATAATAATCTTGACAATCATGCCGTCTTGGAATCTGCAAATGAAATAGCGCTAGCGGTTTTCGGTATGCTGTGCGTGCGGCGGCACAAAAAGGGCAGCGAGGGCGTAGACGGACTTGGCATGGCGCTTCAGGAATATACTGGCACCGTTCTAGAATACAGCAAAAGTAGCAAGAACGACGGCTGGGCGGACGAATACGCAAAACCGATTGACCAATTTATACGTTTCGGCAAAAAGAAATTCAACGAAAGATCGTAAGATAGCAAAGAATACACCGCGATAACCTCAGCGCATTCTTTGCTTTGTACCACGAAAATATACAACTAAGTACAGCCGGTTAGCTGTTCTCCTCCGCTTCCTTCACTTTCTCCCGCACTTTACCGTCAATCTCTGCTAGTGTATCCGGATGTTCTTTTAGATACTTTTTGGTCTGTTCGCGCCCCTGCCCAATTTTTGCATCATTGTAATCAAACCACGCGCCAGCTTTACCAACTACGCCGTATTGTACCGCCAGATCAAGCACATCACCAGTTTTTGAAATACCCTCATTATACATGATGTCAAATTCTGCCACGCGGAACGGCGGCGCGATTTTGTTCTTCACAATCTTCACGCGCGTACGGTTGCCGATGACGTTATCGCCCTCTTTGATTTGTCCAATCCGGCGAATATCTGCGCGCACCGACGCGTAAAATTTCAGTGCGTTACCGCCAGTCGTTGTCTCAGGATTGCCGAACATCACGCCAATTTTCATACGAATCTGGTTAATGAAAATTACCGTCGCTTTTGACTTGTTAATAATGCCAGTCAGTTTGCGCAGCGCTTGGCTCATCAGTCGCGCCTGCAGTCCCATATGCGAATCGCCCATGTCGCCATCAATTTCCGCCTGCGGTACGAGTGCCGCTACGGAATCTACAACAATAAGATCAACTGCGTTAGAACGCACTAACGTTTCGCAGATTTCTAGCGCCTGCTCGCCATTGTCTGGCTGCGACACGAGCAAATTGTTGGTATCGACGCCTAATTTTTTGGCATACGCCGGGTCGAGCGCGTGCTCTGCATCAATAAACGCTGCTGTACCGCCCTGTTTTTGCATTTCAGCAATAGCGTGAAGCGTCAGCGTAGTTTTACCACTTGATTCCGGACCGTAAATCTCAATAATCCGCCCCTTCGGGTAGCCGCCGCCGAGCGCAATATCTAAACTTAAACTGCCGCTCGGCAGCAACTCAACATCAACTTTCTTCGCTTCGCCGAGCCGCATGATTGAGCCGTCGCCGAACTGCTTAGTAATTTGATCCATCGCAAGCCCCAGCGCTTTTAGCTTGCCCTCGTCTGCCGTTGGTTTCTGTGTCGGTGTCTTTGCGTCGGTTTTCTTCGCCATGCTTCCCCCTCTCGTAGCCTCATTATACCCTAGACGCATATTTTTTGGTATAATACCAGATATGAAACGAAACGGGTTCACTGTTATTGAGCTGCTCGTTGTCATCGCTGTGCTTGGCGTTGGCTGCTGGCTTTTTTTTAGCGAAAAAATGAAACTAGACGCCGTCCAGCGCGACAATCAACGCAAGGTCGCTATCAATGCTATGTACTACAGCCTTGAAGAGTACTACTACGCTAAATTCGGCTATTACCCGCAAACGATTGACAGCAAAACGCTGCGCACCGTTGATCCGGAATTATTTACCGACCCGACTGGTATTAAATTCGGCAAAAGCGGCGCGGACTACAGTTACAATTCAACCGGCTGCTCCACCGACGGAAAGTGCACCGGCTACACGCTGCTCAGTACGATGGAGCGCGAAGGCGACTACCGTAAGCAAAACCGCGAGCACAAAAGCTAATCGTCACCCTCGCCAACTGGACGACCATTCTTAAACGCCTCGACAGCGTTATTCAGAATTGCGATTTCGTGCTTCGGATTCGCGACATAGTGAAAACGATACGTTGTTTCGTCACCCTCAGTGCTCAGCCGAATCGAGCCGTAATTAAATATCGTCTGCAGCGGTCCTTGCTGCGAATAGCTCGCATCCTCAATGTTTGCCAGACTTACCGTCTGCTCGCGCTTTGAGAAAAGGCTCATTTGGATTTCTTGAATCACGCTCTCATTCGTCAAAAAGAAATGGTTTTGCGTATACACCCACACCGCGATATAGCCGCCGATCGCAAATAACGTCATCACCATCGTGGCAATGACAATCACTTGATTGTATGCCGCAAGCGGCAGCCCGATACGCTTCGCCATGTCGGGGTAACAAAACATACATACCGCCGTCAGCGTAATGCCGGTAAGCGACAGTATTATTGGCGTCCACAATCCAATACTATGGCGCGTCACAGCGCTGATAACATATTCGTGCTGGCTTAAGTTCAACCAAGGAAAGCGCTCAACAGACTCTTGGTGTTTGCGGCGTGTTTCTTCGGAGATATGCACGGGAATCGGCTCAGTTGAACGTGCAACGTGCACGACTTGCTTGCCAGAATCGGTGACCTGCGTGTGCGCCGGCTCGACCGGCGCTGCGTACAGCGGCCGCCCCTCGGCGTCGTATGCTACTGGTTGCTGTCCGTTCGCTGCGTTGTCATCGCTCATCGCTCACCTCCTCGCCGTTAGTACTACCTATAGTATACTACAAATTCAAATGCTTGCGCGCCCGCGGCGTTACGCGCCGGCCGCGCGGTGTGCGTTCAATGAAGCCGATTTGCAGTAAATATGGCTCGTAGAAATCCTCAATCGTACTCGCTTCGTCGCCGGTCAGCGCTGCGATAGTAGTCAAGCCCACTGGATTATCGCCATAATTTTTAAGCATTGCACTCAGCAATTGCCGATCGGCGGGATCAAGTCCCAAATCATCCACTTCTAGCAGCTGCAACGCTTGCTGGGCTGTCGGCATATCAATGATACCGTCGCCGTTCACATCAGCGTAATCACGCACACGCCTAAGCAGCCGGTTAGCGATTCGTGGTGTCAAGCGCGCCCGAGTACTCAGCAGCTCCGCGGCTTTTTTGTCAATCGCCGTCGCTAAAATAGCAGCACTGCGGCGCACGATCTGTGCAATATCTGCCGGCGTATAAAACTCCAACCGGTAAATATGCCCAAACCGATCGCGCAAGGGAGCCGCCAGGCTACCCGTTCGCGTCGTCGCACCGATGACAGTAAAATGCGGCAAGTCCAGCCGCACGCTTCGCGCCGCCGGTCCTTTACCGATGACGATATCCAGCTTATAGTCCTCTATTGCCGAGTACAACACTTCCTCCACCGCCCGGCCCAACCGGTGAATTTCATCAATAAACAATATATCGCCGTCTGTTAAGTTCGTCAAAATAGACGCTAAGTCACCCGCTTTTTCGATCGCCGGTCCGCTTGTCACGCGCAACCCGGCACCCATTTCGTGCGCAATGACACCCGCCATCGTTGTCTTGCCAAGACCAGGCGGCCCGTACAGCAGCACATGGTCAATCGGCTCGCCACGCTTCTTCGCCGCCTCAATCGCCAAACGCAAATTCCGTTTCAGCCGCTCCTGCCCGACATACTCATCAAACGTCTGCGGACGCAAAGTTACTTCAATTTGCTGCTCCGCGCCGTCATCATCATGCGCGCTAGTATCAACGATTCGTTCAATTGCCATAGATACAGTATAGCATTATAGCGGCGGGGTATTGACTTTGGGCGGCAAGTATGATATATATATATTAGCTTTTCGCAATCCTGCGAGAGGTGGAACATTACAAGAAGGAAGGAGGGCGCTATGCGCCCCATCGTCAAGACCACCGAGGGTGCCGACCCCGCCATTGAGATGGCGTGGAGTGATCCGAGCACCTCATCTGAGGTGTCTTTCGAGAGGTGTTTTGGCGACGCGCCGCGAGTGCGCGCCATCGTCGTTGATGGCCCGTACATCGACGACCTCCTCGTTCTCGCCCGCACGGGCGAGGAGGTCAATTTTGACATTGTCTGGTTTATTGACGGGCTTGATGAGCCCATTGAGAAGACCAGCTTTACCGCTCCCCTCAACAGCGTTGAGTGGAGCATCAAGCACAACCACACAGTCGTCCGGACTGACGACTGTGACTTTGTGTACTACCCTGAGAGAATCGGGGAGATTTTTCGACACGACGAAGGTATTGTTCCCGAGGCTCTCCAGAGCTACGGAGACTACCTCCCCGTCCCGCGGGACGGCAGGGACGACTGACTTAGTCTCGCGGCGCGGCACTCGCGCCTCATCGGCTGAGTGCCGCGCCGCCCTGGCAGCTAGCCGCCTTTTCTGAGCAGAAAAGCGCGGACACCGCGCTTCGATTCCGCTTGAGCGCTTTCGCGCCCGAACGTCGAGTCGGCCCGGTCTCCGAGCGCTAGCCTCGCGAACTTCGTTCGCCTCCTTTCTTCCGCTGCCGCTTGAGCCACCCTTTCCTAGGGCCTCGCGGTCGCTATCAGAGCCGTTCACGGCTCTCCCGCCCGGGTTCACGCCCGGGCTTTTCCCTATTTATTATTGTTTTAGTGCCCGCGTCACGTTCAATACAAATGATACGGCGCGGAGATGGTAGACGTCAAGACAGTGCTCAAAACTGCCGAGTTCAAAAAAGTATGAAGATCCAAGAAGAGAACACTGCACCGGGAGTATAAAAGACAGGCAACCTATGCAGTTAAGCTCTTGCGGAATAGGATCTAGGCTTGTATAATGCATCATGCTGGAGATATACTTCAGTACACTCAGAGGATAGGAGATGCCATGAGTATTAAGGGGAAGCCTGTTAGTGCTGTGACTGCGACGGTTTTGGTCGCGTGCAGCCTGCTCATTCCATCTGTCGCCAATGCGAGTCAGGAATCGCTTGACCGCGGGGACTTTAGCATCGCTTGCCATCAGCAGCACGGCTGGAGCTGGTTTCCGCAGCATTTCGGTGGCGGAGCCTACGGATGGAAGTGCACTAACTTCTTCCACAAGAAAGCAGACATCAGCGTTCAGCGCTACTGTAGGTCGGCATACGGTGCCGATGCCAAGCTCCGCAACGCCGCCGATCCTTACGGCTGGTACTGCACATAGCGCGGTACCACTCCCCCGTCCGAGTATCATACAACACGATACTCGGACGGGGCTTTTTACTATTCATTGTAAAACACGCTCGTCCATGTATAATAATAGACATGAGCAGCAATAAAAATCACACAAAAGTTAATTGGCAAACTATAACTATCACTGTCTTGGCGATTGCGTTAGCGGTAAATTCGTTTCTGTTATATGCATTTTATTGGTCGGTCGATCACTTTCTGACAAACCAGGTCGAAATCAACGCTTCTTCAGTGCGGCGCGATACAGAGCTGAAAAAGCGCATTGATGCACTTGAGAAGAGGTAATCCATCTAGGGCGCTTGGGGCACAGGTGTAGAAACTTATAACACTATCGCTAAAGGTTATCCTCGCAACGCCCGCGTCACGCGCTCAGCTGTCGGTAGCGCCGGATCAACTCCTTCAAGCGCGCGCGTGGCGTCTGCTAGTGTGTAGCCGAGCGCCACGAGGGCTTCAAGGGCTTCGTCGGCGGTGTTAGATGAAGTTTGCGGCAATAAATCGGCGCGGTCGTATGCGGCCGGCACGCCAACCTTATCGCTCAGATCAACCACCACGCGCTCGGCGGTTTTTTTACCAACGCCGGCAGCTTTTTGGATGAAAGCGTGGTCGGCGTTAGCAATAGCGTTGCGAACAATTTCTGCCTCGCCCAAGCTCAAGATTGCGAGTGCCGCTTTCGGCCCGACGCCCTGTACGGTGATGAGCAATTGAAATAGCTTTTTTGCCGCCAGCGATGAAAAGCCGAATAGCTCTTCTGCTTGTTCACGTACGTGGTGGTAGGTGTAGATTTTTACCTCGCCGCCCACGCTAAAACGTTCGAAATCGCTCGCCGCCACGTATATTTCGTAGCCGACGCCGCCGGTATCAACGACAATACTATCATTAAACTTCTCTGCAACCGTCCCAAACACATGCGCTATCATTATCAACCGTCCTACGGATTAGTTGGCGTCGTATTGCCGCCCGGATTGCTCGGCGTCGTACTGCCGCCATTATTGTTTGCTCCGCCGCCGGTATTATCGTTGTCCGAATCATCGTCTTTCGCGACGCAGTTCGCGGTGTTGCGCGAATAGCGCGAAGCAGCTGCCTGTGTCTTTGGTATTGTGACAATTTTACCTGTTTGCGTATCGCAGACAGTGACGCGCTGGCTACTAGCGCAGTTTGCGGTGTCGCGCGAGTACTTTGTGCTATCGTATTCATTTGCGTCGATTGATACGACTTTGCCGGTTGATAGGTCGCAAACTTGCTCGACCGCCGCCTTACAGTTTGCTGTGTCTTTTGAATATTTCGACTCGCTAAATTCGTCTTCTTTGATCGACTCGACTTTGCCTGTCGCGAGATTACAGACACTTATGGTCGTCGGCTCGGCGTTACAGCTTTCGGTCGGCAGAGCGCCGCTCATGAAATATTCGTTGTAAGTGTTGCCGCCCGCTTTTGCTGCCAAGCCGCCGTTCTCGCGGCAAACAGCACGCTGTACAATACCGCTTGGCACATTAAATTTCACATCAGCCTTACCTTTCAATAGCGCCGACATCGTGCCTTTGAAGATCGGGCCCGCCATATCGCTGCCGCCGCTGCGCATCACCGTGTTGTCGTTATTGCCGACCCACACACCGACGACGTACTGCGGGTTGTAGCCGATTGCCCAGGCGTCGCGGTTATCATTTGTCGTGCCGGTTTTAACTGCTACCGTACGATTGCCCGGCACTGTAATCGACGAGCCGAAAATCCGGGCGCGCGTTGCAGCGTCGCTTAAGACATTTGAAATCAAGTATGCGCCCTGCTGGCTAATCGCCTGCCGCCCTTTATGCTCGCGTGCAAAGATTTGCTTGCCGAATTTATTGTTAATTTCCGACACCATTGTCACATCGTACTGCTGCCCGTTGTTTGCAAACGCTGCGTACGCATTCGCCATTTCGACCAGCGGAATTTCCGCTGAACCAAGCGCCAGCGACAAACCATAGCCGCTCGTGTTGTCGCTCAGCGTGGTGATGCCAAGTTTTTTAGCAGCGCTAATTGACTTCGAAATGCCATACTTTTGCATGACCTCCACGCTCGGAATATTGAGCGACCAGTTGAGCGCCTGGCGCACCGACGCTTTACCACGGCTCGTTTCGCGGCGATCGGCATCACGCGGGACGTACCCGCCGCCGAAATCCTTCACTTTGTCGTCAAATACGGTTGCGGGCGTTATCGTGCCGTCAGCGAGGGCATTTGCGTAATAAATCGGCTTAAAACTTGACCCTGTCTGGCGCGCTGTCGTCACCATATTAACCTTTCCCCACTTTTCATTATTGTAATCAGCACTGCCGACCAGAGCGCGGACTTCACCGTTCGTCGGGTCGACGATAATGCCGCTCGCATTGCTGCCGCCCATACGGTTAATGTATTTCATCTGCGCGGCGATATTGCCTGTTAACGTTTGCTGCGCCGATGCGTCGAGCGTCGTCTTCACCTGATAGCCCGAGCGCATGACTTTTTCATAACCGTACTTTTTACTCAGTTGGCTAATTACCATTTCCGCAAAATGCGGCGCAATCGACGTTTCGTTTTTCTTCGCGCCTGCGCCATACGCAAGCTCTTGCGTAGCGGCGGCATTTTTCTGATCCTCGGTAATGAAGCCGTTTTTCACCATGCGCGACAGCACGGTATTTTGGCGTTCTTTCGCGTAATTTTTATTGCCGCTAATCGGCGAATACGCGGTCGGTGCCGGCAGCAGCCCGACGAGCATCGCGCTCTGCGCTACATCAAGCTTATCCGGCGTCGTATTAAAATACGCTTTCGCAGCCTCTTCGACGCCGAACGCATTCTCGCCGAAATACACCGAGTTCAAATACATCGCCAAAATCTGATCTTTCGAGTAATTTTGCTCTACGGCAATCGCCATAAAAAGTTCTTGGTATTTGCGGAAATAACTATGCTCGTCGCTCAGCAGAGTATTTTTCACAAGCTGCTGTGTCAGTGTCGAGCCGCCGCCCGTCCGCGTCACCAGTGCGCGCAAAATACTCAGCGGATTAAAACCGCCGTGCTTATAAAAATCCTTGTCCTCGCTGGCAATCAGCGCTTTTTTCATACTGTCAGAAATATTCGCGAGCGCCACATCGCTGCGGTGTTCCGCCCGTCCTACGCTATAGAATGCTTTACCACTCGCGTCTTGCAGTACGATACCGGTATTGTTGCGGTTCATCAGCCGCTCTGGGTCTTTTATGTCGTTCGCAAGCATAATGTAGGTGACAACCGGCACGACAATCAAAAACGCAAGAATCGGCAGTATGATAAACAACGCTTTTTTCTTCGCCGGCAGCCCGCGCCACCACGTCACAAACTCGCCAAGCTTGCCTGGCGGTGTCCACTTTGGACGGCGGTGCGGCGACTTTTGCCGCCCTAAATTCGCATAGCGCCCCATGCGCGCCGGTTTCATTTTTGACTGCTTCTTTTTCAATAATAAACTATCCACTGTTTCATTATACCGCGTGTCCGCGCTGCATAAAAGCGTGCGTCAGCGCCGCAGCCAGCGCATCGGCGCAATCGTCTGGCTTCGGCACTTCTGTTAACCCTAATTGCAATCGCACCATTTCCTGCACTTGCGGTTTTTTTGCCGCGCCATAGCCCGCGATCGATTTTTTGATTTCATTCGGCGTGTATTCGTAAATCTTAAGATTCGCCTGCTGTCCTGTGAGCGTCGCTACGCCGCGCGCCTCCGCTACGCTAATTGCTGTCGTAATATTTTTTGTAAAAAACAGCTTTTCGATCGCCATATGCTGCGGCTTCGTCTCAGCGATGATTTCCGTTAAACTACGGTAAATCTCCTCAAGCCGCTCCGGCAGCGGCGTATGCGCCGGCGTCGTCACCACGCCCGCCGTCACCAGCTTCACGCGTCCGCGCACGGCGTCGATCACGCCAAATCCGAGAATGCCCGTACCGGGATCAATACCAATAATACGCATAGTTGTTATTTTTGCCACGGCAAGCGTATGCGCCGGAATAATCGTGTAATTTCGCGCCGCCACTCCCAGCCGGCATAGCCCGAGCCTGCCGCCGTGATGCCGCCGACCGCCCACCACATCGCATAACTTGACGCAGCTGCCGTGTCTGACTCAACAGGGTACGATGTTAACTTTACGCTTTCTGATTTCTTCTTGCGGCAGCGGTTTGTCTCAGGATTGCGCTCCCAGCCGTCTTTGCACGGTTTCGGCGTTTTATCGGCGCTCGCGATTTTTTTGCAACGCCCAGTTTTCGGGTCGCGGAACTGATCGTCGCGGCATGGCTTAAGTACTTTTGCCGCTGCTGCCGCGATTGAACGGCAACGACCCGTTTCTTCGCTGCGGTATTGCCCGTCTTTACACGGCTTTACCGTTGCAACTTTCGCGTAATTTTTACAACGACCAGTTTCAGGATTGCGGTATTGCCACGGCTGGCAAGGCTGCAGCTCGCGCTCAACTGGCGTTTGTTTTTCTTTAACGCATTTTCCCGTCAGTTCGTTGCGAATTTTTCCGATAGGACACGGCAGCCACAACTCCGCGATATTGCCGCGCCCGGGCGTGAGTGCATACGTCGCCATCCAATCATCATCAACCAAACTCCACGACGTATTTTTTGGTAATTTTTCGTAGTAGATTTCGTCGACCGTTTCGCCGCTGCTATTCAATATTCGCACTGTGCCGGTCGTTTTGGCAAGCTTTAAGCCGGCTTCTTTTACGTTTACTGTCAAAAAATCATGCGACACAAGCTCGCTGTCGCCAAATCCATATTGCTTTTTATTGCTGCTTGTCGCTAGCTTGCAGCCGTTTAGATTAGCTACTGCATCGCCCGCGTTATAGATTTCAATAAATTGATCGTCGAGATTAGCGCCGATTTCGGTTAGTTTTATGTTAGCGCAAGCGTTAGGCGGCACTGCCGGTTCGTGCGGATTATCGAGTGGCAATGGATCGCTAGGCTGGTTCGGCCGCGGCGGATTAGGCGGCTCCGGCGCCGCACAGTTGATAAATTGTCCAAGTGAAAATTCATTTCCGGCAGTGAAATCATCCGCGTTATTATCACTATCGCGCACGACATTAGCGCCTATGCAGCGCTGCAAAACATTTTGCTTTTTTGAATCAATCTTTGCGGCAAATTTTTCAAACGCTGCCGCTTTATTCCATCCGATCAAGTCCGCCGCTCCGCCCGCTGCCGTCACGAGCCGCACTGAGCCATTTGCAGCAAGCGAGCCGCTTTTATAACTATCGTCAAATACTTCGCGAATTTCAGAGAGCGCTTCATTTTTACTGTGTCGCACTGCATAAAATTCTCCGGGCTTCAGTGCTGCATCGCCAAAATCTTTCAAAATCCGCGTCTGTTCGCGTATGCCGCCCGTAAAACCTTCTTTCAGGAATTGCAGCCGCCAACCTTTCAGATTTACCGCCTCGTTGCCCGCATTATACAATTCAACAAACTCTTCCGCGCCAGGACCAATTTTTACTTTCGAGATGAGAACCTTTGGCGGCGGGATTGTAGACGAATCAGCGGCAGCATCTTGAGCCGGCGGCGACGTCAACGCATCTGCTTGCGGTGCGGCAGTTTGCGCTACAGACGCAGGAGCTGCGGGCGCAGGAGAAGTTTCCGGCGCAGATGACGCAGCTGGCGGCGTTGCCGGCGGCTCAGATTCAGCTGCCGCAACAGGTTGAGCTTGCGCGACCGAAGTTGTATCAGACTTCACAACCGCAGATTCGGCGGCTGTTTCCGGCTGCGCCGCTGCGTGTTCGGCTGCCGAACTTTCCGTATTGTCAGACGGCACGTTAACCGCCAGTGCTGCTGGCGCAGGAAACACCAGTCCAGCAATCAGTATCATAAGTAGTCCGCGTCGCATTACATTCATGCTTATCTCCTTACTTACGCTTAATACGTAAAGTATACCAAAGCGTATTACGGCGCGCAAACTACTCGTCAATGTCAACTGTAATGTCGGCGTTTGTATGGACGTTCGTGACGTCGTCCAGCTCTTCGACTGCGTCGAGCACCTTCATCAGTTTGCGCGCAGTCTCAATATCATCAACCGGCACGTCGTTATTAGCGACATATTGCAATTCAGCATCTTCAACATTCAGCCCGACCTGTACGAGCGCTGCGCGAACTTTTGCTAAATCTTTCATGTCGGTGTAAACAGTCAGCCCGCCGCCTTCTTCAACCGCATCTTCCGCGCCGGCATCAAGCACTTGCAATAGCGCGTCCTCGCCGGTAGCCGCTACGCGAATCACGCCTTTGCGCGTAAACTGGAACATCACGCTGCCTGCGTCTGCCATTGTGCCGCCGTTTTTGGTCAATGCGGTACGGATTTCCGGATACGTGCGGTTTTTATTGTCGGTCGCCGCCTCAACAATAATACCGACGCCGCCTGGACCGTACGCCTCGTACGTCACTTCTTCAAGCGCTGCCGCATTTTTATCGTTCACGCGGTCAATCGCACGCTGGATGTTGGCATTTGGCATATTAGCAGCTTTTGCTTTTTCGATCGCCATTGCTAGCGCTGAGTTTGTCGCCGGATCGGTACCGCCGCGCGCCGCAATCGCGATCTGGTTACCGATTTTCGTGAAAATAGCGCCGCGCTTAGCATCAACAATCGCTTTCTGGCGATGCGTCGTCGCCCATTTGCTGTGTCCTGACATACCGACTCCTTTGTTTTAATTACATCACAATTTATTACGATTATAACAGATAGCAGCGCACTATTCTACTACCGACGCGTCGCGCAATCTGTAGCCGCTCGCGCGTTTCATATACCCCACTGCCGCGAGCAACACCACATACCACGCCGCAGCGCCAACCCAGCCAACCTGCTGTGTGATTTGTGCCCACGGCTGTTCGGCGCACCAGTAGGTCGCCGCTATCATACACAACAGTACGAATTGCGCCGGATACCCCAATACTGCCGCCAAGCCGGGTGCAACCATCGCGCCAACGCCCGCGCCCGCCGCCAGCACCATTGTGAATGGGATAAACGGCACGATGAGTAAATTTGCAAGAAGCGAAATCACGCTAATTTGCCCGAATGCCACCAGCAAAACAGGCGCGGTTACTAATTGCGCCGCCAACGTTTCCAGCAAAATTTGCCCGATCGCCGGCGCAGTCTGCCGACCGAAAAAGTACGCCGTCATAATCGGCGCAACGATGATAACGCCCGCAAACGCCGCAAAACTCAATTGCCAGCCGACATCTCCCCACGCGTAGCTCGGATTCCATAGCGTTGTTATTGCGAGCGCCACGCCAAGCAGTACGACCGGATGAAATTTACGACCGTAATACCACGCCCACAAACTTAACCCCGTCACGAGACCAGCGCGCGTCATGCTCGGGCTGAGACCGGTCACCGCCATAAATCCGCCAATCAACCCCACGCTTGCAAACATTGCCAAAAACTTTGATACTTTCGCAAACAAACGCCGCGCTAAGCGCACTAAAATCGTTAAATTATATCCGCTCGCCACGATGATATGCGTTAGTCCGGCGATTTTCAGCGCTTCTAACAATTGCGGCGGCAGCTCGCTCTTTTTGCCCAGCAAAAAGCCGATACCGAGGCTTGCTTCCGGCTCGCGAATTGCCCGCCGCACCTGCGCCGCAAAACCATCGCGCAATTCTAGTGCTGGATCACCGCCCGGCACGCGCTTAATTTTGAGCACTGACGCCCGCGCCAGCGACGCTGCATAGTTACCGAACCCAGCGCGCAGCGTACCGCTAAGCCTCAGCCGATCGCCGCGCTTGATATTGCCCGGCTTCGCGATTGTCACCCAAATCTGCCCGGGCAGCGACCGCTCACCCAACACTACATCAATAATTTGCAAGCGCAAACCGCCGCCTGCCGCTACGTCGGCATCGTCTTTCACTGTGCCAGACAGTACTACTTGTCGGCCAATGAGCGGCTCGTATGCTGTGAGCTGCGCTTGATCGCCCGACCCGCGAGCCAGTCCTACGCACACGCCTACCGCTACCGCTAGCACAATCATATACCGCTGCGGCGTTTTGACGATAATTATAAAAATAGCGAGCGCCGCCAGCCCAGCGATCCACCCGGGAATATCTGCCCGAATCCACTGAGCCGCCGCGACGCCAATAACTGCACCGTAACACAGCGCCGCGACATGCCACATCAAATGAATCCGCTCGCGCAGCCAATTCATACCCCGATAGTACCACAGCTTGACTCACCCGCCGACAAGCGGTATAATACAAACCGTTCGGGTCCATAGCTCAGCTGGTTAGAGCACCTGCCTTTTAAGCAGGGTGTCGTGAGTTCAA
>ERZ773070.182-NODE-182-length-47901-cov-15.044309_pt1 | contig 47901 bp, 54 predicted proteins | sample MGYA00580618_ERZ773070 | MGnify/ENA primary metagenome ERZ773070 (study PRJEB29015, sample SAMEA2738023) | human oral metagenome | biome: human oral; feature: human-associated habitat; material: dental | place: China | collected 2019 ...
TTTCAACAGTTCCAACTACAGTAGCTCCAGCAACAAGTGGAGTTCCGACAACAGTTTTATCACCACCAACAAGAACAACTTCGTTAAAAGTCACTTCTTGACCAGCTTCAACATCCAATTTTTCAACGTAGATAGCTTGACCAACTTCAACTTTAACTTGTTTTCCGCCAGTTTTAATGATTGCGTATGTGCTCATTATGCACCTCCTATGATTTTTTGGGGTTTCCCCGTATTTTTGTGAAGACTCGCCTAGCATCGTGGGACGAACCACTTTATACTCACTATGTGGGCAACGATGTTCGAGCGGTTGCACAGGCCGTGCATAGTCAACATTCTTAGTATAGCACTTCTACTAACCTTTTGCAAGTAATTTCATTTAATGAAAACGGATTTTCACGTTTATTAATTTTTTAATGAATAAAGATAATCTGTCCTTTGTTATTTATTTCTACATCAACTATAGTAGGTGTCTTTAGTTTCGATTTTAAGTTTCGGGCTAGACTTTGACTGGGGTTTGCAATGTTGACTGTACGCTTGCCAGTTCCAGTGTTAATCGTTAAGGTGACACTGGAATAACCAGACTTTCTAGTTCCAACATAAGTATCTATCTCAGAAAGTACGGCCATCTTAGTTACTGTTTCTTGATTTGTAAAATAATGGTATCGCCAAACACCATTGCTAATGCGGTATCCAGCATAAAAGGGGATTACAAGGAAAATCATGGGTAAGCCAAGTACAAGGCCAAGAACACCGTTGACACGTCCATTCCTAAATAGATAAGTCCAAGAGTTTCTGAAGGCTCCTTTCCATGAACCTGCTTGAACCTTGTTTTTGTAGAATCCAAATAGGATAAGTCCCAAAAATCCTATGATAACCAAAAAGTGAATACCAAGTCCTAATAAATAAGTCCAACTTGGTTCCCCACCAATCAAAGCATTATCTTGTCCATCTTTCCAAGACAATGCCCGCATGAGCCCACTCAAGAAATAATCCCACTCGTTCATAAATATCCCCTTTTATCTTCAGTATCAATGGAAATAGCTTCCAGATTCTTTTAGCAGAAAGATACTCCGTAAACTCTTATAACAAGTCCTCAATTAGCTCGTCAACTTCATCAGTCTCTGCCTGTGGTCTGATTTCTGTAATCATGATGCCTGCAACAGCGCGTTCTACCAAGCCTTCAACATCTAGACGAGCTTCGTACTGCTCGGCATTCTTGATTTTTGGATTGGTTTTAGGCCGGTCAGGCGCAAAAATAGTACAGCAGTCTTCAAATGGTTGGATAGAGATTTGGAAAGTATCAATTTTTTCTGCAATCTCAATGATTTCCAGCTTGTCCATCGTCACGACAGGACGAATAACCGGTGTATTGGTTACGGCGTTGATAGCCTGCATACTCTCGATGGTTTGACTTGCCACCTGACCTAGACTTTCTCCATTGATAATGATTTGACCGTCCCGCTCCTCCCGAATCTGGTCTGTAATGCGCATCATAAAGCGACGAGTCAGTGTCATGAGATAGGCTTCTGGAGCCTTGGCCTTGATTTCCTCTTGAATCTCAGTAAAAGGCACTTCGATAAACTGGATATTGCCACCAAACTTGGTCAATTTCCGTGTCAAATCCTGAGCTTTTTTCAACGCACCTGGACTGGTGTAAGGCGGACTGGCAAAGTGAACCGCCTCGATATCCACACCGCGCTTGAGAGCCAGATAGCCCGCCACTGGTGAGTCAATGCCGCCAGACAGCATGAGCATACCCTTGCCTGAAGTGCCAACTGGCAACCCACCTGCACCGCGAATGGTCTCATAGGAGATATAAGCCGCTTCTTCACGAACTTCGACACGTAGGTCAATATCTGGCGCTTTCATCTTGACCTGAACATTTGGAATGGCCTTAAAGACAGCATCTCCAAGCGTCTGGTTCAGCTCGCGGCTATCCAATTCAAAGCTGTGATCACTGCGTTTGCTGGAAATCTTAAAGGTCATACCTTCTTGATAGACTTCCTTCATAATAGTTTGGACAGCTTCAATTAGGGCTGGCACAGATTTTTCAATTTTGTAAGACGGCGAGAAATTCTGAATCCCAAAAATCTGCTTGAGTGACTCAGCAACAGGCTGATAGTCTGTTCCATGCAAATAGACATGAGTTCGGTCACGGTCAGCCTTGACATGGACCTGCGGATAGACTGACAAAACAGTCTGAATATTACGTTTGAGTTTGTTGATAAAGCGCATGCGGTTCTTGCCCTTAGTAGACAGCTCACCGTAGCGTACCATAATTTCTGAATATTGCATTGTTTACCTTACTTTTCTGGTTTTTTCGTAAATAATTTTAAAAGTCGTCAAGAACTGCTCTATCTGGCTCATATCATTGTCAGCATCCAAACTGATACGGACAGCAGTTTGAGCGAGAGACTTTTCGACCCCCATAGCAATCAGCGTACCTGCTGGCTTACCAGCCTTAGAAGAGCAAGCGCTGGTCGTCGAGATATAGATCTCGTAGTCTTCAAACGCATGGACGACGACTTCACCTCGTACTCCCTTGATACCAAAAGTCAGGATATGAGGCGCAAAATCTTCCAAGCCTGAGAAGACCACCACGTCGGGATACTTCTGCAGCTCTTCAAGGATAATCTTCTTCATCTGAGCCGTCCGCTGGGCAAATACTTCTTGCTTTTCCATGGACAATCGCAGAGCCTTGGCTGTCGCTGCAATGCCTGCTAGATTTTCCGTCGTTGAACGCTTGTCTGACTCCTGGCCGCCACCAGTTAAGAGGGGGCTAATTTTCTTGCCAGACTTGATATAGACAAATCCCACGCCCCGAAGGCCGTGAAATTTATGACTGGAGAATGTCGCAAAATCTACACGCTCCGTCAGATAAGCAGCTGTCGGAATCTTCGTAACAGCCTGTACAGCGTCTACATGAAAGGAAATAGTCGGCTTGTCTGCTAGCAGTTCGGATATTTTCTGAATGGGCTGAATACTGCCGATTTCATTATTGACTGCCATGATCGAGATCAGAGTAGTGTCTGGTCGAATCAGCTCCGCTAGCTTGTCTACCTCAACAAAACCTGCCTTATCGACTGGAGCAAAATCGACTTCAAATCCCTGACTCTGCAACCAGAGGGCTGATTCTTTAACCGCTGGATGCTCGATGTTAGATACGATAATGTGTTTGCCAAAAGGAATCTTTTCAAAAGCAACTCCCTTAAGCACCCAGTTGTCCCCTTCTGTCCCTCCAGACGTAAAAAAAATCTCCGACGAAGACTTACCTAAAAGCTCTGCTATTTGCCGACGAGAGGCCTCTAAGAGACGGGTCGCCTGACTGCCCAAACTATGCAAGCTAGAAGGATTGCCCCAGATTTTAGAAGCCACTTCTGTGTAGGTGGCCAGCGCCTCTGGATAGGGCTTGGTTGTCGCTGAATTATCTAAATAAATCATCTTTTTCCTCTGTATTTATCAGTAAAAATCAATACTCCTATTGTAACACGAAACGAGCCTAGGGACAAGAAAAGGGCGCAGTTCCCACCTGATAAATTTAGGAACCGGCCCTGAAGACGATTACTTCGCCTCGCCAATCATATCTAACTTTTTTAAATAATCTTCAATCAAGAAAGCTGTCTCTTCAATTGATTTATCTGTAATATTGATGACCTCCGTCTGATATTTTCTAAAGACCTCTTTGGAATAGTCTAATTCCTGATAAATCTTCTCCAAATCTGTGTAGCTGGTCGAGTGGGACAAGCCCAGCGAATTGAGGCGGTTGCTACGAATTTTGACTAATTTTTCTGGCTCACAGACCAGACCGATCATCCTACGCTTGTCCACCTTGTCTAAAACTTGAGGAAGCGGAACTTCTGGAATCAAAGGCAAATTGGAAACTTTGTAGCCCTTATTGGCCAAAAAAATGCTGAGAGGAGTTTTTGAAGTCCGTGAAACTCCCAGTAGAACTAGATCCGACTCCAAAAATCCTTGCGGAGATTTTCCATCATCATGCTTTACTGCAAACTCAATCGCTGATATTTTATTAAAATATTCCGTATCCAAACGGTGCAAAGTTCCTGGTATCTCAATCGGGCTAATCCCGGTCTTTTCTCCTATGATTTCAAAGAACGGGTGCATGAGATCAATGTATGCCAGCTTGTGGTTTTGGCTAAATTCTCTAGCTAGTCTAGCTAATTCTCCATTTACCAAGGTACTGATGACCAAGGCATCATCTTTTAAAGCATCTTGCAAAATTTCCAGCAATTCTTGCTCTTTGTCTATAAAAGGAAAACGGTAGCTATTATTAAATGTCAAATCTGGATACTGCGCACTTACAGCTGACAAGAGTCGCTGCGAGGTTCCTCCTAGAGAATCCGAAATGCTATATACAATAATTTCTTTCTTCATTGTCACTACTCCTGTCTCTTTACTTCCGCTTGGCGCGCTTCCTGAATGATATAGTCCAGCAGAGCTGTCTTAGTCACCGTCCCTAAAATCTTGCGCTCATTATCTTCCTCTACCACAGGCAGGGAGTCAATGGCAAAATCCTGCAAAAGAGCGGCCACCTCTAGTATATTCATATCCTTATGGCAGGTTCTAAGATGAGGCATCCGCGTCATACAAACTGCAATAGGCGTTGTTCCTATACTACTGGATAAAGCCGCCCGTAGCAAATCCTTGCGCGAGACAATTCCTAAGAGTAGCTTCTTTTCATCAATGACATAAAGAACATCCGCGTCATACATAAAGAGCCTTATCACCGCATCCTGTATGGAAGTGTCTTGAGACACCAAAACGGGAGAAATCATAATATCTTCCGCTTTCTTGCGAAAAGTATCAAAGAAAAACAAGGTTTCTAAATCATTCCCTGAATAAGTATAGCCAACCTTTGGCGTCGCTTTTAAAATGCCAACCAGCGTCAAAAAGGACAGGTCTGAGCGTAAAGTTGCTCTAGAAATCTCCATCAATTCCGAAATCTTTTCCCCGCTGACGGGCTGCTCTTTCTTGACAATGTCAACAATCTGCTTTTGGCGTGCTGATAATTCCAATGCAATATGTCTCCTTTTTAGAGATAGAATACTCTATTTTTCATCTTTTTCTGTCATATTATATCATATTTTTATCTTATATCAATGAAATATAACGATTTTTTCCATTGACAAATATATGTGATGTATATTAGAATATAAACCAGATATATATGACACATTTTTGTCTATTTGGAGGTAAGATATGACGAAATGGATTTATTCCTTTGAGGAAGGACGAGCCGAGCAAAATGCTCTTTTGGGTGGTAAAGGGGCCAATCTGGCTGAAATGACCAATTTAGGATTACCAGTTCCGCCAGGATTCACCATTACGACCGAAGCCTGTATGCATTTTTTAAATATGCCCTCCTTTTTTGAAGAAACATTAAGAGAGAATATTTTGCAAGCTATCTCTGAACTGGAGCAAAAAACCGGCCAATGCTTCTCAGGAAATGAAGAAGAGCAACTGCTAGTCTCTGTGCGTAGTGGTGCCAAGTTTTCTATGCCTGGCATGATGGATACGATTTTAAACTTAGGATTAAATGACTTGCGAACCCAAACCTTGGCTTCCAAAACCAATATGGCTTTTGCCTATAATTGCTACCGCAGGCTGCTCCAGATGTATGCAGATGTCGTTTTCCAAATTCCAAAAGAAGACTTCGATCAGTTGCTCTCCTATTTTGAGAAGAATGCTGGTAAGATTGCCAACGACTTTAGTTTGGAAGAGCACCAAGCTCTCATTGATCAGTACAAGCAGTTGTATCGCGAGCATTATCAGACTTTTCCTCAAAATCCTAAGGAACAACTCTTCGCTGCCATCAAAGCTGTTTTCCGCTCTTGGAATAACCCACGCGCCCAAGTCTATCGCAAGCTCAATCAGATTCCAGAAGATTTGGGAACCGCCGTTAATATTCAAGTCATGGTCTTTGGCAACTTTGATCAAGAAAGTGGAACTGGTGTCGTCTTCACTCGAAATCCAGCAACTGGTCAAAAAGGCCTCTTTGGCGAATTTCTTTTAAATGCCCAAGGAGAGGATGTCGTTGCTGGTATTCGTACGCCCGAACCTATTCAAAATCTGCAAGAAAAGATGCCAGAAGCCTATGCTGCTTTTCAAGAATATGCCCACATCCTTGAAGATCACTATAAGGATATGCAGGATATCGAATTTACAATCGAAAAGGGCAAGCTCTATATCCTGCAAACCCGTAATGGTAAGCGAACGGTCAAGGCTGCTTTGAAAATAGCTCTACAATTAGTGAAAGAAGGCAAGATAGACAAGTCCGATGCCATTCGTCGGATTAGCCCTGCTCATATCAATCAGCTGATTCACCCAGTCTTTGATGAAAATAAGCTCCAGCAAGCGACAATTTTAGCGCAAGGATTACCAGCCAGTCCCGGTGCTGCAACAGGAAAAATTGTCTTTACTGCCAAGCGAGCCAAAGAACTACATGAAGCTGGCGAAAAAGTTGTGCTAGTCCGGCAAGAAACCTCTCCCGAAGACATAGAAGGAATGATTGTCAGCCAAGCAATCGTCACCAGCCAAGGTGGGATGACCTCACACGCAGCAGTTGTCGCCCGAGGGATGGGAACCTGCTGTGTCGCAGGATGTGGAGAGTTGCTGGTCCAAGAAGATAGTAAGACCATCCAGTGCGGAGATATCTTGCTCAATGAAGGAGATATTCTATCCGTAGATGGTCGTACTGGTTTTCTTTATCTGGGTCAAATCCCGACTGTCTCTGTAGAAAATGATCAGGATCTGCAGCTCTTGTTGACTTGGGCTGATGAAATAGCTAAACTTACAGTCCGCGCCAATGCTGAAACGATTCAAGATTTGCAAACCGCTATTAGCTTCGGAGCGCAAGGCATTGGACTGGCAAGAACCGAGCATATGTTTTTCGATGAGGAAAGAATCCTGCAAATAAGGAGATTAATTCTGGCCGAAAATGAAATAGAAAGACGGGAAGCACTTGCCCATCTTCTTGATTACCAAGCAGAAGACTTCTATCAGATGTTCCAGACTGTTGGCGAAAAGCCTATGATTGTCCGCCTACTGGATCCTCCTATGCACGAATTTCTCCCTAAAGACCAACTTGAAATTGCCCTACTGGCTGAAAAGCTCAATAAAAAAGCCAGTCAACTAGAAAGAAAAATCACGCAATTGCAAGAAACAAATCCTATGCTAGGCCATCGCGGCTGTCGCTTGGGAATCACCTTGCCAGATATTTATAAGATGCAAATAGAAGCTATCTTTAGCAGTGCCATTAGACTACAGCAAGAAGGAAATCCAGTCCGTCCTGAAATTATGATTCCATTGATTGCTACAAAATCAGAGCTTGTCTACCTCAAAGAGCTGCTCATCAAGCATATCGAATGGATTTTCAAAAAGTATCAATGCCCTCCATTCCCATATGATATCGGAACCATGATCGAACTGCCGAGAGCCTGCTTCATTGCTGATCAGCTGGCTCAGGAAGCGGACTTCTTCAGCTTTGGAACCAATGACTTGACCCAGATGACTTTTGGCTTTTCAAGGGATGATATCGGAAAATTCCTCAATGATTATAAAGAGAAAAAGTTGCTGACGCAGGATCCCTTCCAAAGCCTTGACCAAGAAGGTGTCGGCCAATCGATGAAATTGGCGATTGAAAAAGCTCGCCAAGTAGATCCAACCTTGTCCATCGGAGTTTGTGGCGAAGTTGGAGGTGATCCGACTTCCATTCCTTTCTTACAAGAAATCGGAGTCACTTATGTCTCCTGCTCCCCTTATCGAGTCCCAACAGCTCGGCTAGCTGTAGCCCAAGCTGCCCTTAACTCTGAAACAACTCCAAAGCAGCTCTAACATTTTGATAAAACAAACAGCTCTAAGAGGCTTATCTCTCCGCCTTTTAGAGCTGTTGTTCTTCATTCTTTTGTGTGCGTTTTCATTTAAAAAATTCAGATTTTTGGAAGACTTTTCTAAATAAAAGACGTATAATAAATTAAGAACGAAAAGGAGCGACTTTTACATGGAAAACTATTCTCGCAAAGAAAAAAATAACGGCACTTCAAATCGAAAACCGACTAGTCAGCATATCAAAACTGGCTTTTCTGCCCTACAAAAGACTATTGCTACAATTGCCAGTCTTCTTTCAATCGTCATTGCTTGCTTTACCATCATGAACCTTATGAACAACAATGACTCAAAATCAAAAACTGATACAGGCAACTCGACTACGACTACTACCATTATCAAAGAGGTAGAAAAAGAGTCTACATCTGTTAGCTCGACTCCAACAGAAACTTCTGCTGCTACTGAGACCGAAACATCCTCAAGCTCTTCAAGCGCAGAAACGAATACGAGCCATACAACTACTTCCACTGACAGCAGTTCGACAAGCCAAGACCAGCATACAACAACAGAGTCCAGCACTCAAGCATCCAACTAGGAACATTTGGAAGAGTGCCCCTTATCCAATCTGTCCAAGAAAGCCTGAGTGTCACTCAGGCTTTTTTCTATTGCCAACCTTATTTTACTATTTGAGAAAAATTCTTGGCCTTTCTCTGATTTTTGGAGCCAAAAAAGCTGTGAGGCCAAGAAGCCTCACAGCTTTTCCAGAAATCAAAGTTCCAAAATTTGATAATCATAGCCCAGATGAGTCAAGAATTTAAAAAGATCTCGGGTCGCGACAAAAATCGTCTTTTCATTGGTATTGGGATGGAAAGTCATGGTATCCTCTGATACAATGTCCCTATCAAAATAGACCTGAATGTCTCGCTCAGGATTATTGAGAAGGCCAAAAGGTGATACTGTTCCTGCTGGTAGGTTCATCTTCTCTGCCAAGGAGTCCAATGAGGCCATGCGAATCCGATCGGCTCCCACTTGAACTTTAAAGTCATCCATATCCAAACGTTTCTTGTCGTCCATGATGAGCAGATAGTACTGGGTTTTCTTCCTGTTAGTCAAAAACATGGACTTAGTCCGGACTCCTTCCATTCCTTCAATATAGCTATCTGCCTGCTCTGTCGTAAATACAGGTGGGTGCTCCACCACATCAAAGGTAATTCCCAACTCTTGCAACTTGTTAGCTACTTGTTGATAAGCATCCATAGTTTTCCTCCTTTATTGATGGATAATCTTTTGTACCAATGCTTGCAATTCTGGCACCACTTCTGCCTCAAACCAAGGATTTTTCACCATCCAGATTTGGTTGCGGGGCGATGGATGAACCAAGGGAAAAAAGTCTGGCAGGTAGTCTTGATAATGCTGGACCGTCTCGGTCAGCTTAACTGTACCTTTTTGATGCAGATAGTATTTCTGTGCATACTGGCCAATCAAGATAGTCAACTCAATATCTGGTAGGAGCTCTAAAATCGGCTGGTGCCATTTGTCTGCAAAGCCCTTGCGAGGCGGTAAATCTCCAGACTTGCCATGCCCTGGGAAATAAAAATCCATGGGCAAAACCGCAAAATATCCAGACTGATAGAAAGTTTCCTCATCAACACCCAACCATTCTCTCAAGCGATCACCACTCTTGTCCTTCCAGTAAAGTCCCGCCTGCTGGGTTTTCAGCCCCGGCGCTTGACCGACAATGTTAATCCGAGCATTCTTAGGCGCTGCAAAGAGTGGATTAATGCCCTGCTCTGTGAAAGCTTTATTCTGTGGGTCAGCTATAATGGCCTTGGTAATATCTTCTATTGTCCGCATCATATTTCCTTCCTTGAAAAGAAACTCACCTGGCATAGCCAAATGAGTCCTTATTTTATTTGATCAATTCGTAAATGGCTTCAGCATAAATGGCAGCCGCGCGAAAGAGATCTTCTACATCGATAAATTCATTGGCTTGGTGCATAGTGTCGATATAGTCTGGGAACATCGCGCCGTAAGCGACACCACGTTTCAAGAGGCGTCCAAAGGTACCACCACCGATAACTTGCTCATGACCTTTCAGTCCAGTTTGTTTTTCATAAACAGCCAGCAAGGTCTGCACCAGCGGATCTTCCATCGGTACATAGTGAGGAGTGTGGCCATGCTCAGACAAGGTCACTTTGGTAACTGGCAACTGCTCTAAAACATTCTGAATGGCTTCTGGACTAGTTCCCTTAGGATAGCGAATATTGAGGGCAATTGTATTATCAGCCTTATTTTCGTCAAAACGGAAAACGCCCGCATTCATTGACAGAGCTCCCATCTTCTCATCCACATGAGCAATCTTCAAGTTCTTACCCTCATGGTCATTTAGGAGAATATTTCCAGCCACATCTAGATAATACTTAGCTGGACCCGCAAAGTCAAACTGCGTTAGGAATTTGGCCAAATAGGTTGCACCATTGACACCAGACTGAGGAGAAGCACCGTGAGCAGACTTACCGATAATGGTCACAGTGACTTGGCCACCAGCTAGTTCTTCACAAGTAAAGTCTAATCCATTTTCCTTAGCAAACTGCTCCAATTTATCAACTAGATTTGGCAAGTGACCTGACAAGACAGCTGTACCAGACTCAGGAACCATGTTCTCCCGCAAGCCACCAGTAAAGCTATGCAGGCGTGCTGCGCCAGCATTTTCACCAGCAAAATGCAGGTACTCTGTGATATTTCCTTTTTCACCATTGATAATCGGAAATTCAGCGTCTGGCGAGAAGCCGAAATCAGGCTCAGGCAGGCCTACATGAGCAAAGTAATACTCCATGTCTTTCCAGCCAGACTCTTCATCTGTCCCGACCACAAAGCGCACGCGCTTAGATACAGGCAAGCCCAATTCTTTGATGATTTTCAATCCATAGTAACATGCCATAGTTGGTCCTTTATCATCACTAGAACCACGGGCATAGAGACGACCATCCTTAATCGTCGGTGTATAAGGATCTGTATCCCAACCACTTCCAGCAGGCACCACATCCATATGGGCAAAGATACCCAGTTCTTCTTCTCCTTGACCAAATGTAAAGTGACCAGCATAATTGTCCACATTTTGAGTCGGATAACCATCACGTTCAGCAATCTCCAAGAACTTATGCAAGGCCTTTACAGGACCAGGTCCAAAAGGATGCTCCTTATCTGCCTTAGAATCATCCCGCTCTGAATTAATTTCTAAAAGGCTGAACAAGTCTGCCAATAGAGCCTCTCTACGTTTCTCAACTTCTGCTTTAAAATCAATTGTCATTTTCTCACCTCTATAAAACACTTTGATTTAAAATGAATATTTTGAATTAAATCAAACTATTAAAATCTTACTTTATTAACGCTTTTCGATAATCTCGTCAACTGGTAAACGATAGCTAGGTTCTAGCTTGTCGTCTGTATAACCAACAGTAATCAAGAGTTCCGGACGGAAACGCTCATCAATCTCCAAAACTTCGTTGACTTTTGATTTATCAAATCCTAGGATGATATTAGAGCCAATACCTTGATCAGTCAAGGCCAAAACAAGGTTCATAGCGACCAAGCCAGCATTAAGGGCCAAGTAATCGCTCTTTTGTTGGTCATTATAACGAGCAAACTCAGCTGGTAAATTTTGCATGTAAAATTGCAGCTGCTCATCAGAAAAATTTCTTACCCCAGCGACACGCGCGATCTTGCGTGCCCGCTTAGCCAAATCTGTATCTGTAAAGAGGGCAATTGTCACTGGAGCTTCCTTGATTTGCTCTTGGTTGGAGCCAAAAGCAATGCCCGCTAGGGCTTCATTTCGCTCACGCACTACTACAAACTTCCAAGGCTGACTATTATGAGCACTTGGTGCTAAGGTCGCAATCTCAATAGCTGTACGGACATCCTTAGGATCTACCGGTTTGTCATTGAAATGCTTAGTCGCATGACGCTTTTTGTTTAATTCAAGAAATTTCATAATTGATTTCCTTTTCTAATTTCTGTTACTCTTATTTTACCACAAATTGAAAGAGCTTGCAGAGGTTTTTCACAAAGGATTTTTTCATTCTCTATCAAATAAAGCTGTCTGCCCTTGCCACTTGATAAGATTATTCCCTGGTAGAAGTTTCACTTTATCCATTCTGACTACTTGACTCTCTCAGCGCTTGATCAAATCACTACAACTTGAGTTTCTTTCTTACTCAAAGCCTCTATATAGTTCTTGACTTAACTTATGAATTTCAACTTTTGGTTCAGGTTTCCGCACGGAAAAATCAATAGTTCCAAAGAGTAGAACCAGCAACAAGACAAATATCGTCCACAAAGTCTCTTTTTCTGGAAGAGGCACTCCTTTGGTCGGGAAACCTTTCCAACGAGGATACTGCTGCAAAAATTCATTTATCTTCATCTCATTGGGATAGAGTGTCAAAAAACCATACATGGTAAGAAAGAAAAACGAAAAACTATGCATAGATACCCAACTAAACTGAATCCTCATTTTGAAGGCTTTATAGCCTGACCTAGCCATATAAATCTCTAAGCCAAAAGCTATAATCATCAAGATAAAGAACATAAAGACCTGCAGTTTCCAGAGCTTTCTCAATCCTAAGTAGGACCGTTTATCTGCCTGCTCTTTCACACTGTCTTTAGCTTCTCTCTTGAGTCTGAATTTTTGGTGTAGGTTCAGTTACTTCTTGACTTGCTTGAATCTCCTGAACCACCTCATTTTCAATCTGTGGCTTATGTTTTAGACCATACCCCATCACTTCTTTTAAGACTAACTTAAGATTTGCTTCGGTTAGTTTGTAGGGATACCCGCGTAAGGGCCATTTCTCTCTTAGTTCTGGATGATCTGGACGAGACACTATTACGTAAAAGTGCTGCCCAATCAACGTAATCGTGAAAGAAACCCGATAAAATCTAGATCTTACAAAGAAATATGCCCTATAAAGGGAGTCACCTTCCATTTCCTTCGTCGTTTTGTCAAATTCAATCTTACCTAAAAACAGCTCTTCTATAATTTTCTGTATTTCTAAAACCTTTGTATCAACCGTATCCAGACTAAGGGGAGCCTTTAAAATCTGCTCTAAATCAGACATATAATCCATAGAAAAACTTATGCTAGATTTGTCTTTTTCTAAATGTTCTTCTAAATAAGTCTTACACTTGCTCAGAAAAGAGGATAAATTGGAGGAATTTAACTGTACTGGATAATCAAGCAGCAATTCTTGACTTCCTACACTAGAATCTAAGGGGACAATATCTCTCACAATGAAATCTTGTTCTAGTAGCTCCAGAGTAAAAGAAGCTTTGTAGCTAGGTAGGATGCTTGTAATAATGACTCGATAATTTTCGCCCTTTTCGACAGGTTTTTCCCACTTATCCGTTTTCGTTTTCCCATCAAAAATATTCTCAATCATCGCTTCAATAGCTCGTATTTTCAGATAATTATTTTCGGGAGTAAGAGGTTCAAGAAAAATCTGCTCTGGCTTATCTAGGTAGTTTTTTATTCTTCCCAGTCCTTCCGCCAATGTTTCTGGCCGATACTTGTATTGTATCCCGTATGTAGGCTTTTCGCCCCACTTCAAGTGTAAATCGCTACCGTCTACTAAAATATCCAATTTTTCTTTATAATCTTCTAGATTGATTTTAAAGAGAAAAGTCGGGCAGTATGAACTCAAGACAATATCAGAAATGCCTTCTATTTCAAAACCAGATCCAAATTTTTTTCGGAGCTCTGCACGGATATCCTTCTCCAAATGTTCTTTATGCTTGTCAAAATTCAGCCCCATCTGTCTTCAACTTTCTTTTTACTTTTCAAAAATAGCCCCACCACACACTTGGTCGCATGGAAAGCATTTTGCCTCTACTTTTCTATCATTCAACTAGAGATTGTCGCAATCATTAAGCTTGAGTACTGTTCTTCGCTTCCTCAAACCATTTTTCAAACTCTAGACGTGGAAGCAACTCTTCATCCTTGTCATAACGCCCTTCATAGCTATAGCGACTGTCAAGACTATTTGTCTGAGCATCATAAATCAGCCACATTTCAGTTGGGTGTTCACGATTATATTCTTGGCATAGCTTAACCATTCTTTCTATATCTTGTGCCCCAATTCCTAATAGACTAAACTGAATTTCATCTGAACTATCTATTTCATTAGGAAGGTAACTCGCAATCTCATCTCTATCCAGATAATGATTGTTCGTTTTAAAAAATACATCAAAGCTATAAAAACCATCAGCAACACAATAAATAAAAATTTTATCTGCTTGATTTTGGACATATTCCATAGCTAATGAAACCATGTCAATCTGGATTTCCATAAATTTATCTTCAAATTGTATCATATTATTCTCCTACAGTTGCTCGCCTTTCACTTCCTCAAACCATTTTTCAAATTCTAGTCGTGGAAGCAATTCTTCATCCTTGTCATAACGCCCTTCATAGCTATAGCGACTATCAAGACTGTTTTTCTGTGCATCATAAATCAGCCACATTTCAGTTGGATGTTCACGATTGTACTCTTGACAAACATCAAGCAATTTCTGTATATCTTCAGCTCCATATCTCAATAGAGCGAATGCCATATTATCAGAATCATCTACTTTTTTTGTTGCAACCTCATTAACTTTATCCATTTCTATTACAACATCATTAATCTTATAAAATACTTTATATGATTGTAATGCTTCTTCAGAAATGCAATAAATATATACTTTTTCTGCCTGATCTTGTACATATTCCAGTGCTAACGAAATCATGCTAGCCTGAACTTCCATAAATTCATCTTCAAATTGTGCCATGGTCATCATCCTATCTAGTTTATTTAGCTTTTGAAGTTAGTGGATACTATTGATAAAGCGCTCAACCTTTTCAACATGATTATAAAAATCGGTCTTTAGCTCTGTTCGCCAAAAAACTCCAGCTATATCAAGTCATAATAGAAGGTATCATCTTCCATAAGCCGTTCTAGAAGCTCAACTAAATTAGGAGCAATTTCCTCATCATAATAGTAGATTTTCCCTTTATTTTCAGCAACAAATCCGATAGATAGCATTGCTACTTCATTGGCTTCAAAGAAAACTAATTTATCATCCTCAAATTGATTGTAGATTTCAATATCTGAATAAAACTCAAAATCATGTTGCCTCAATCTAAAGTCTAATACGGACTCTGGATCCATGATGCGATTTATATTGTCCACCTTGCTTTTTAGAAAGCCATATCCAACTTCTGCATAAAATTCTTTAAGGAGCTCAGGGATTTGAATGCCCAGCTTTGATTCACTATCCCTAATCTTATCCAGATTCACTTGATAAAACTGGTTTAAAGGATCTAATTTAATCTTCTCAAACATCTAAGCCCTTCCTTTAAAACTCAATGCTCTCTCTTCAACTTTCACCTATCTGAAAAACTGCTTAACATCCTCTACGTAACCATACTTGTCATTCAAGTAAGCCAATAATTCTCGGTTGTGGCCTTGGTAATTATCTTCGCGACGTAATTCTTCGTACATTTCGATGAAAGGAAGAGCTTTTTCTTTGGCCAATTCCAACTCTGCCTCGTAATCATAGGCGACTTTTCGGAATTGGATGTTTACCAGTTCCCCGTCTTCAACTTCTAGCAAGGCATACTGGGCACGGTGATTTTTCAAGGCTGGCCAATCAAAATAGGGCATGCCAATTGAACCGGGATTGATAATTTGTTGCCCTTGGCTGCCATAGCGAAGCAACTGCTTATGGACATGACCGTAAACTGCCACATCTGTTTCCTCATCAAGTAGCTGGTCAAAGTTGTCCGTATCATTGTCAACCAATAAGTCACTCCCATAATTCTTGTCAGGCAAGTTATGCGAGAGCGAAAAACGCAGGCCATCAATTTCTTTCCTCGCAACCATCGGCAGACTTCGTAGCCAAGCGATCTGACCGGGATCCATTCGCTCCATCAAATACTGCGTCATACGCAAGAGCTGGACTTCCTGTGGGTCTTCTATGCCATATTGCCCATCTAATGCCTCTAATACACAATCATCCCAGTTTCCGCGGACAGTCGCTGTGATAGGAAGGTCTTTTAACAAGGCTAGCAAATCATTTTCCCCCGGACCAGGGAGAAAAATGTCTCCTAAAAACCAATATTCTGTCGCTTCCTGTCTTTTAGCATCTGACAGAACTGCCCGCAAGGCCGTGGTATTCCCATGTATATCAGAGAGAATCGCGATTTTATGTTTCATTCTTACTCCTTCACCAACGATTACTAAGTTTGAATCTAGTATAACAAAATATCTCAAAAAACGTAAAAACCATCCCTAGTCCTTTGGATGGCTCTACCATTTATTTCATTAAATGACTACATTCAAATCTTTGTCCGAAATGCCTTCAAGGAATCGTTCATCAATTTCTGGTTTTAATTTTTTTAGTTTAAATTTTTGAATCGTCGTTATTTCAGGCTGAAAAGAAATAGTCCCACTTGGAAAATGGCCTCTGAGCATTTTATCATAGACATCTTTTACAAAACCTTCCCACTCCTTTGATAGCGAATTTGCAAAGGCTGCCTCTCCCTCAAGTAAATACCTGATACCATCTGCACGATAAAAAGCTAATAAAGCCACTGAAAGACTACACTTGGAATGAGTTAGCACTGCTTTTGGCACTTCAAATCCATTATTCCAGTTAAAATTGTCTAGCAAGACAAACAGTTCATCCTCTGTTTGAAGCTGCTCAAGGCTCGCCACAACTTTAGCATTGCTTTCAGCATACAAAATATCAGATATTTGTTGAATTTGTCGATTATCCATTTCAAATGTCAACTCCCTTCTAATAATCCTAAGCTTTCTAATATTTGAAAGTCAGTATTTTTTGAAGGCGATGAAGCAATACGCACAAAATTTTCAATTTCTTCAAGATGATTATAAAAATCGATATTGATTTCTTTTAAATTCACAATAAATAAGTCTATTAAGCTTGAATCAATATTTTCCAAAGGGGAAGGCAGTTGTTGCTGATTGTCCAGCAGATAGGCTTCTTTAGCAGTTGCTCCGATTGCATAGCTAAGATTGTCCCAAGATAGAAGATTAGCCTCATTCTCGTCTAATTGCATATAGATGAATATTCCCTTAAAATCGGTTCCAGCATCTAGCAGACTATAAAGCTCTTTGCCCGTTTTGTTTTTATTTTCCATAAAACTCCAGCAAGCATCCAAGGCAACTCGTATTTGAGGCTTATATTCTGTTTCCATATGGCTTAAAATAGCTTCTGAATAGACCAGCATGAGATAAAGTTGATTGGTATTCATATGCTCGCATTACTCCTCAAACAAAAATTCTAAGTAAGGGCTAACAGACGGATCTAGGAAGCTCGCCTCCTCCTCAAGCAATTTCGTTCTCCTTGCAATGTCATTGTACCTTTTAACCAATTGCTTATAATGAATAAAATAATCTTCGAGCGTATCTTCATCCACACACTCTATTGTTTGGGGCAAGTACCGCTGTCCAACAGCTTTGTATGACTGATAAACTACTAACGCAATGAAAGAATCAATACATCTCCACACAGCTGGATCTGTGCTTTTATCCAGCTCCGAATAGGTTAAGATGTCTTCCTCGTCTAAATTTTCCAGTCTACCATACAGCAAGTCTGGATCGGACTCACTAAGCCTATCAATAAATCGGCCTGCAATTTCTAACGTTTCATGCACATATTCCTTATAATCCGAGTTTCCTATATATGTTTCTAGCGGTTCTGTTAATTTTCGCATAAATTGCAAAAGATCGAGATTAAGAGTAAATTCCATTTTGATTCCTTTCTGAATCTAGGACACTGAAAAAGCTATCACAGCTCTAGAAAGTTGATTTGCATTCAAGCTAGTATCTAATTTCATTCTTCATCTCCTGTAGCAGCTTTCAAAAATGCTTGCTTGAAATCTTCATACATGTCAAAGGCGATTTTCATGACATCTCTAAAATCAACGTAATCAGAAATTACAGGATCCAAAATGATATAGTCCCTTGAGATTAGCCATTTGGCATAAGATGCAAAGGGGCTACCCATGATGGCTTTATTTCCCTCGTAGATAACCCAAATCAATTCCAATCTTCCGCGTTCAAAAGCAAAATGAAAGCCGAAGCGAAAATTTCCGATTTCCTCCAAATCAATATGGAAAAAGCGTTCTCGTTTATCATACTGAACTTTGTAGCCTAATAATTCCACAATTTCCATCAAAAAATCACCGTCAAAATAATCCAATTCTTGACCTTTCGGAGTTCTTTTCTGGCTATAATATGTCGATAATTTTTCATATCTCTCTACAAAGTTGATGTCGATTAAAGCCTGTTTAATTCTAGTATCTAATTTCATTCTTCATCTCCTGCAGCAGCTTTCAAAAATGCTTGCTTGAAATCCTCATACATGTCAAATGCGATTTTCATGACATCTCGAAAATCAACATAGTCGGAAATAATTGGCTGTTTTATAATATAATCACGCACAATCATCAACCTTGGATATCTAGTCCAAGGAGAACCAAGGACAACCTTATCTCCTTCATAAACAACCCAAATCAATTCTAATCGACCATACTCAAGAGCAAAATGAAAGCCAAAACGAAAATTTCCGATTTCCTCCAAGTCAATATGGAAAAAGCCTTCTCGTTTATCATATTGAGCTTTGTAGCATAATAATTCCACAATTTCCATCAGAAAATCACCGTCAAAATAATCTAATTCTTGGCCTTTTGGGGTTCTCTCCCTATTGTATTTTTTAGAAATATTTTCATATCGTTCTACGAAATTGATTCCTATTAAAGCTTTTTCAACTCTAGTATCTAGCGTCATTCTTCATCCCCTGCATCAACTATTTCTACATTTAAAATCCCATCATCCAGGTATTCTTCCTCAGATATTTCTCCACTTTCATACATAAAGTGTTTATTCATTGCTATTGAAAGGTGTTTTAGTTCAGAAAATACATCCTCCAGACCGTCCAGAGCTAGAAAGATATCTACAAATCCAGATGTATAAGAGGGATCTTGAGATGATGAAATTTCATTTCTCTTTGCTTCTAACAAGCTAAGCCCACTGTTTAATTGATTCAAACATCCATTTATAGCTTTTTCACAGTTTTTTAAATCATCTAGCCTGTCATCACTTAAAAGATTTCCATTGCAGTTCTGATTTAAGTTCTCACAAAAGTTTATATACCTCGTTACTAGCTCATTCATTATCCTACACCTATCTATAATTGACTGTCGCAATAAATTTGATATTGGGCTGCTCTTTGACTTGCCCACAATATTTATAATTGTAAAGTAAAATAATGGCATTACTTGCAGGTATCGCTAGGTCATCTTCAATCTTCTTTAAATTATCTATGACAACATCTGCATATGAGGCTCCGATTAAATGATCATATACATTTAAAAATCTTGAATCACAATATTCTTTTTCGATTAGGTATTCGTCAATATCATCGATATCAATTTGAAAAGCATCATAAAACTTGGAACTGACAATTTCTCCGTCATCATCATACCTTAAGTCGATATAGGTATCCAACTCTTCCCTACTTGCAAAATTTCCAACCCAAATTGATACTGTATTTTCAGTCTCCATATTCTCACCTCTATTTATACTGAAATCCTGAAAGTTGTGCTATTAAAAATTCTAGGTTCATTCTAAAAATGCTACTGATGCTAAAACTTATAGCTTTTATCCCTCACAATCGAACATGAGTTCATCTAGTTTTTCTCTATCAGCAGCAATATTTATATAGGTTTCAATGCTATTATTTAGAAATCCCATATCCACTTCAGCTTGTCCTTTATACAAGTTAATTTCTGCACCTAAATCTATGAGACTAGCGAGAAGTTCTTGCATAACTATTAACTGGTCTAGATCCAGATAATCACTTTCTAGCAAAGCCTCATTTTTTTCTATTTTTGTCTTGATTTCACCAATTGGCAAAGGGCTATGTCTCCTAATTATTTTACATGCCTGTAAGATATTATCTGACATTTTGATCTTTGCGTAGATTATTGACACCATTCGCTCCTTTATAAAGATCTTCCATAAAAACATTCCTTCACTCGGTCAACCTATCTTTCATTATTCTAACAACTTGATTTAGTCTGAGTCGTTATCTTCATCTAGATATTTAACATTTAGGATTCCATCATCTAGGAATTCTTCCTCGGATATTTCCCCACTTTCAAACATCAATTTCTTATTCAAGGCCACCAGCAAGTCATCTGCATCATCCAATAAAACCTCTAGTCGTCTCAGTCCCCAAAAAATTTCAAGAATCCCTTTTGTATAGGCGCTGTTTCTTGAAGATTCAATTGATTCAACCTGACTTTCCAAAATCTGAAGACCACCTCTTAACTGTTTGAAACTTGAATCCCAGTCATCACGAAGGTCCTCCAGAAAATCATCTAACTTCTCCTGATCAAGCAGTTTTCCATTAAATTTATCATTAAGTGTTGAGCATGCCTGATGCAAATTTTCTAATACTTCTTTCACTTTATACTTTCCTTATATATTTATCATCTACTTCTATCTTCAAAGGACACAATCTTGACTAAGAGGGGACAATTCCGCATTATTATTATGTTGGAAAGTCGGAACCATTACTTCGCATCATCGAACATATTAGAAATCGTCTTCCTCAATTTGATTTTTGGTATCTTCCTGCGACTCAATAACATGACTCAAAAATTGTATGGTTACCTCTTCATCATCAAGGAATAGTTGAAGCTCCCCACCCAATTCTCTTATCTCTTCTACTGTCTTTTTAAAGCTCTTTAGTCGCTCTAAATTCAGATATTCTGTTTCAAGCACAGCCATGTGATAAGTCATTTTTTCTTTGATTGCTCCGATTGGTTCATGACTAAAATCTCTAATTATTTTCAAAATTTTCGTATCGCTATTATTTGACTTTATTTTGGCACTAAATTTATGCATGCCTGCTCCTTTTTAAAATCTATCTATTCGCCGAGTAAACCTATTTTCTTGCTCTCTGCCAATCACATTTTCATCAACAATTTCGCCATTGATTTCTCTAATCTTCTTTGAAATGTGAATGTGAATCTCCCTTAAATCGGCTACATAATTTTCAATATTTAGCAATGAAGTATAGATATCATACATTCCATTGAGATAGGCTGGATTATCTGTATCATGTATTGATTCTAAGTCTAAATTTTTCATTGTAGCAATCCCTCTGGCAAGATTATCGAAGTCTTCTTGTAACTCTTCATGAATGTCATCATAAACATCCGATATCTTTTCTGGATTTATTAAATGCTCATTATAATGGGAATTTAATTTTGAATAAAGGGTTGTTAACTCTTGCAATAATTGTTTCATAAGTGTCCTTTGGTTCATTCTATTCAGGAAAGCATTTGACTTCAAAACAATATCTGCCTCTTGCAAAATAGGCAGGTTGTTAAAAATCAATGTCCAATAAAACTAGTATAACAAAAACTCTAGGAAAAATGAAAATGTGATAACGTCAGGTTATCACATTAAACGAAATAAGACTATAGCTTAACAATCACTTGGTCACGACCAGCATACCTATCGATTTCTTCTTGCCAGACTGCTTTCAATTCATCGTCAACAATGACTGGACTATTTACCTCTTTCATTTTATGAATTCTTTCGTCAATAGATTTAATCTTACACACTTTACTTTTAATAGTGGCCAGAAATTCTTTAAACGAAAGATGGAAGGGAATCGTTTTTTGTTTTTCATGATCAAAAAATGCTATGATATTATAATTTTGTTTAGAAATTCCCAAAAGAATATAATTACCAAAACTATCCTCTGCAATCGGTAGGTAGCCAGCTTGAATATGCTCGGATAGAAAATCATGGTCAAGGAAATACTGGAAATTGTATTCGTAATCAGCATTTTCAAAGCCATAAAAGGCTCGAATATCAGAACTCTCTTTCTTTATTTTAAAGCTTGTCTGTAAGGTATTTCCACCATTATAGTTTATTAAAAAGGTTCTATATTCTTCCGGCAACAAAATGTCATGATTTTTTTCAAATTGAACCACTGCCTCTGAAACACCTGTTTTATCAAATGGAAAAATTCTTAGCATTTTTCCTCCTTTTCTTTGACCTTGAAAGTCAGCATACTTGAATTTCAGCTTTTTCTATCTATTTCATCGGAAAGTTTAAGCAATATGTCACATAATTCCTCAAAATCCAAAGATAGATTGTGTAGACCTACTATCATCTGTGAAATTGCTTCTCTATCCAACTGATTGTCTTTTGTAAGGGACTGAACCAGCTTTTCATTTCCCTTTTGTATCCAACCTACATGATTTGGAATATAGTATCTTAAATAGTCTGTAAAGTCTTCTAAAGCCTCTTCTGAAAACGGCACCTCAGCTTGGCTCGTTTGAATCAATGAAATGCTTTCTGCTATTTTATTTAACTCTTTCTCAATTGTCATTTTATTCTTCTTTCATGATAGAAATATGTTCCGATAAATTATCCATCTTTGACTGAGATAGATTGATAGTGCTAGTTCCTTCAGGGGTCTAGCTTAGAAGGTCAATGATGAACAAATCTAGTATAACAGAAACTTTCGAAAAAATAAAAATGAGTCTGGGACAAAAGTCCTAGCCTCTCAATTGTCTTTGGATTGTCGAGCAAGACGCAGTGGTTGAGTGGGCTCTACTACGCTGATTTCATCAGCTTTTACAGCCCTACTCAACTGTGCGGAGGTGGGACGACGAAAGCGAATTCTAACGAATTGCCGATTTCTGTCCCACTCTCATTAAATCAAATAAGACTACAACTTAACAATCACTTGCTCACGACCAGCATACTTATCAATTTCTTCTTGCCAGATTTCCTTTAATCTAGGTGTAATTTCTTTTTTACTGCCTACGGCTCTCATATCAGCGATTCTTTCTTCAATCGTGCGAATTTTTTTCTTTTTGCTTGTAAGTTTAGCCACCCAGTCTTCAAAATTGATTTCTAAAGGCTGCACGAGCTGACCTTCATGGTCAAAAAAAGCTAGCTGATTGAAATTTTTGTCTGTAACACCAAGAAGAATAGAATTCCCAAAACTATCCTTCGCTACGGGAATAAAGCCTCTTTCTAAAACTTCTTCTAAAAAACCATTATCAATCAAATATTGGAAATTATTGTATTGGCTCGCTTTATTAAATCCATAAAATGCTCGAATGTCTGAAGTTTTACGATTTATACTAAAACTAGTTTGTAAGCTATTCCCACCATTATATTTAAGTAGAAATTCTTTATATTTTTCTGGAAACTTGATTGTAAACTCATCTTCAAAATCCGCTATAGCCTGATCTACACCTTCTGTATCGTAAGGAAAAATTCTTAACATTTCTAACTCCAAATTTTGTACTATCTTGTGAAGTTTTAATTCAATCAATCCACTATTTTTTAAAATAATTACTGAATAAAAAGAGGGACTACACATTATCCCTCCCATTTTAACATTAATTTTGGACTAATTCTAGAAATTCGGTAAAAGTGCGAGCTAGAAAATAGGCATTGTTTTCATCACTTGAAGCTTCTAGATTATATGTATCATCATAGTAATAGATACCTTCATCCTCATCACCACTCAACCAGAAAACTAGAAAACCATGTTGCAAGGAATTGCCTATAATTATTGAATGAGAAAAAAGATCATCTAAATATTCATCGGTCCAATCTTCTATATCAGAGTTTTTTACGCCAGTCTTAATCCCATATAAAACAACAATATTAATTTCTTCATTGATGTTCTTTATCTCAATAGAATTTTCAAACTTATAGGAAGGACATCGTCCACCATTGTTTTCTTTCAAAAAGTTTTTATAATCTTCTGGAAGAGTTAGGTTGTATTTCTCTTCCAAATCTTTTATTTCCTTATCACTAGCACGACCTAGTGCATGGATCATTAAGCTCATCTTATTTTCCTCTTCTTTTTAATTTCTGGCTTGTAATCTTTGTTGCATATATTCCATTTGAAGGGCCATTTTACTTAAGGCACTTGATTTTTAAGACCATCTTGCCCATCTTTCGCAAAAGCAGAATAAACTCGGAAAGTCAAAAATCAATAAAGCTAGTAAAGAATAGTATTACAGCTTAACAATCACTTGCTCTCGGCCTGCAAATTCATCGATTTCTTCTTGCCATAAAGCTTTTAACTCATCATCCACTACAACAGGACTTCCAATTTCTTCCATTTCTTTCATTCGCTCCTCAATGGATGGAATATGAACAACAGGACTTTTTATCTTTTTTAGAAATTCAGTAAAATCGATAGTGAATGAGATATACGTTTGCTTTTCATGATCATAAAATCCTATTTTATTATAAGTACTAGCGCTGATGCCAAGTAAAATATTATTAGCAAAACTATCTTTAGCTATGGGTAGATAATGATTTTCAATAAAATCTTCTAAAAAGCCTTTTTCGACTAGATAGTTAAAATTACTAAAATGGTTAGCCAATGAGAAACCATAAAACGAGTGGATATCTGAACGAATTTTCTCAATTTTAAATCTTGTATCAATCGTATCTCCGCCATTATACTTTAATAAAAATTCTTTATATTTTTCAGGCAAAGAAATAGAATAATTTTTCTCCAATTGTTCTATTTCAGTTATGACACCATCGGTTTTAAATGGGAAAATTCTTAACATATCTACCTCTTTTCACTACTGGCATCAAAAATATCCTCCATCAATCTGGTTGAGCAATATCGATGAGTACTTGAAAGCTGTATCTGAATCTCTCTAAAAGATAAATTTTTCTTTCAATCTATGCCTACAATAGGTTCCGCCACTTCTAACAAAGGTCGGGATGGCTCTGTTTGATTGAGTTTTGCCTGCACAGCCTCCGCCACTGCTCGCGGCACGCCCACTTCGACGATTTCATCGACACTAGCTTCTTTAATCTTAGTCAGAGATTTGAAATGCTTCATGAGATTTTGCTTGCGTTTTGGTCCCAAACCTTCGATACCATCGAGTTGCGATGAGAAGGAATTCTTAGACCGAAGCTGGCGGTGGAAGGTAATGGCGAAGCGGTGGACCTCATCTTGGATGCGCTGGAGGAGGAAAAATTCCTGAGAATTACGGGACAGTTCTACGACTTGAAGAGGATCGCCAAAGAGCAATTCATGGGTCTGGTGCTTGTCATTCTTTTGCAGTCCAGCGATGGGAATATCAAGCCCCAACTGGTTCTGGATAACTTCTTTAGCAATATTGACCTGGCCTTGTCCTCCGTCAATGACAATCAGATCTGGTGGCGTCAGACCGTCACGAATCACCCGACTATAGCGGCGCTTGATAACCTCTCGCATACTGGCGTAGTCGTCCGGCCCTACTACGGTCTTGATTTTGTATTTGCGGTAATCCTTCTTGCTAGGCTTACCATTGACAAAGACCACCATAGCTGATACGGGACTAGTTCCCATAATATTGGAGTTATCGAAAGACTCAATCCGAACCGGCGTCGGAATGTTGAGGAGCTTCCCTAGATTTTCGATAGCGCCCTGCGTTTTCTCAACGGATTTCTCCAAAAGATCAAATTTCTGCTGGAGGCTGACCCGAGCATTCTTAATAGCCAGATTGACCAACTGCTTCTTTTCGCCTCGCTGAGGCTTGACTACTTTGGTATCCACCATAGCCCGAACAGCTTCTTCATCAATGTCTGCTGGAATTAAGATTTCATTGGGCTTGAGGTGGGATTTTTCCTGATAAAACTGGCCAATATAGGTCAGGAAATCTTCGTCGGGATCATTGTAATAGGGGAAAAGATTGACATCACGCTCAATTAGTTTGCCCTGGCGGACAAAGAAAACCTGCACGCACATCCAGCCCTTGTCCACATAGTAACCAAAAACATCGCGATTCTGCAAATCCTTGGCCATGACCCGCTGCTTGGTACGCAAGGTCCCAATAGCCTGAATCAGGTCGCGGTATTCAGCCGCTCGCTCAAACTCCATAGCTGCAGCTGTTTTATTCATCTTATCACGGAGCTCATCGATAATTTTATCGTCCTGACCTTTGAGAAAGTCCGACACTTCCTGAGCCATATTCTTGAAATACTGGCTATCCCGCTTGCAAATCGTATGGGCTTCACATTGCCCCAAGTGATAATAAAAGCAGACTTTTGCAGGTGGATTGGTACATTTTTTGAACGTAAAAATTCGATCGAGCAGGCGCTTGATTTCATTGGCCGCACCAACATCGGGGTAAGGACCAAAATAAAGTCCGCCGTCTTTTTTGACTTGGCGCGTGATGATTAGGCGCGGATAGGTTTCGTTGGTAATCTTGATAAATGGATAGGACTTATCGTCCTTGAGCATGATATTGTACTTGGGCTGGTTTTCCTTGATTAGATTGATTTCCAGAAGCAAAGCCTCAATGTTGGACTCGGTGACAATAAACTCAAAATCCTCAATCTCGGAAACCAGAGCCTCCGTCTTGGTATCGTGGCTGCCACGGAAATAAGAACGGACCCGATTGCGCAGATTTTTAGCCTTGCCGACATAGATAATGGTGCCATTTTTATCCTTGTGAATGTAACAGCCGGGACTAGTCGGCAACAGTTCCAGCTTGGATTGAATTAGCTTGTTTGTAGACATATTTCTCCAAAACCCTATCTTTTCAATAGAAATTTTTCATTTTCCTAGAACATGCACTGTTACAAATGTTTATTTCTAGGCTAGACTTACTTTGATTCTTGCGCCCTTTTTTCTAACATTTTCTTTATGAAATAAGGCATTTTGACATTTTCTCTGCCCTTTTTCTCTATTAACTTTTTGACAAATTCAGGCATCTGAAGTTCTTCTGTTTCGCTTAAGATTTGATTACTTTCTTCTGAAGGGGCCAATTCGTCAAAGGTTGTTTCTTCTGGGTGCATGTATCGAAGCTCTTCTGTTTCATGCTGACGAATAGTTGCTAATAATGCATCAATCAAACGGGAGTCTGTGTTAGGCATTGGTGGGCGATGATAAGCCACACCGAGTTCTTGGCACAATTCCTGACACTCCACATCATTATCAAACAGTACCTCGATATGTTCGCTGATGAAACTAATTGGGACAAAGATATAATGTTGCGGGTGGTTCGTTTGATCTCGGAGATATTCTAAGACATCTGGCTTGATCCACGGCAAGCCAATATCGCTTTCGCTCTGCCAGGTATTGGTATACTCAGATGGAGCAAGGCCTAGCCTATGTGCAATCAACTGTGAGTTCTCAATAATCTGATCAATATATGGATCTTCAAAATCAAGGGCTAAAACTGGCACACTGTGAGCCGAGAAGATGACCTTAAAACTTTCATCTTTGACTTGTGTTTGCAAGATTTTCCTGATTTCTTCCTCCCAAAAGCGAAGCAAGTCCTCAGCCTGATACCATTCTTTGATAATATGGAATTTAATTGTCTGGCTCGTAATAAATTTTTCATACCCCATGACAGAATAAAAAGAATAATGCGGTTCTAAAATCAAGCAGATACATTCCTCAATCCCGTCATCCTCCATCTGCTTAATAACATCTGGAATAAAGGGGCGAGAAAATTTATTAGCAAAATAAACAGCATATTCCCCCTTTAAAGCTTCTTTCACCAGCTCAACTTCTGCCTGCGTGATGCGTTGCAGGGGGCTACCACCAATACGCTGATAATTATCATGAAGATGCTGAATCTCCTGATCAGTAGGTCGCACGCCTCGACGGATATTCGTGAAAAATTCTGCAATATCCTCAAAAGTATAGCCCTCTGGCGATCCAAAGGTCATCATCAGAATAGCTTTTTTAGTCATAAGTTCCTCTTTTTGTATAAAATCCTCTGCTATTATAACATGATATCCCCTGAAAAGCAGACAAAAGGAATGTTTTCTAGCCAAATTTAAGAATTATTTGAGTCTCAAAAAATTTTCTTCTTAAATTTGTTTCAATCAAACTAATTCACCAATAAAAAATGAAGTGAGATGTAACACTCACTTCACTGTTATCTGCTATAAAGTTTTTCTACGGCGATGTTTCACTGCACCTGCGAGAAGAGCTGCACCGAGAGTCATTCCAAGGAAGGCTAATTGTTCCGCTTCCGTTCCTGTATTAGGAAGGACAACTGACTGGCTAGGCGAAGCTTTAGGAGTCGCTGGAGCATTAGTATTATTATCAGTTTTTGGCTGAGCTTTAGTAGCTACGTTAGCCAATGTTTCAACCGATGCATCCTTCTCATCTTGAGAAACTGAATTTGCATTCGAAGTCAGAACTGTTTGACTACCTGCACCTGCTGCTGCAAAATTAAGTCCACCATTTGCTTGATAGGTAGTTGTAGTGGCAGATACTAGGGCTTGGCGCACTTCTTTTGGAAGAAGGTCTAGCAAATAATTGTAATTTGCTAGCAACTCATTGTAGATTGTTTGCAAATCAACTAATTTTGCATTCTCAGTCTCAGCAACAACTTGTTTAGCCTTCAGGTCAGCCTCTGCTGTAGCCAAGTCTTGCTTAGCTTTTTCCAATTGTTGTGGAGCTGTTTTCAGATCTGCAACTTTCTTCTGAGCCGCTGCTACACGATTTTGAGCAGCTACCAATTCAGCTTTAGCTGCTTCTAAGTCCTTATTCTTGTTTTCCTCAGCCGTCTTCAAAGCTGCGAGCTGATTCTTGGCCTCTACTAAGGTTGCCTGAGCTTTTTGTAATTTAGCTTGATATGGAGAAAGAGCAGACGCGATTCTTGCTGTTGCTGACTTCAAAGCAGCCTTTTTATCTGACAAGTTTTGTTGAGTCAGAGCTAAGGCTTTCTCAGCAGCCTCAAGATTCTGTTTAGCTTTTACAACAGCAGCCGCACGATCTTTCTGTGCTTTGTACGAATCTGTCAACTGATTATTTAAAAGATTCAGGCTAGATTCTTGACTAACTTTCTGCGCTTGCAACTCTGCCAAGCGATTCTTCAAGGCTGTCACATTGGCACTTGAGGCAGCTCCACGACTGCCACCGCTGCGGAGAAGTTTCTCCATCGCCTCAACGGTTAGCAATGTGCCATTATTAACTCTTTGATTGAAATTCCGAACATTATGGAATCCAACTTCTGAAGTTCCGTATGGAGTTCCAAACTGATTTGGATGAGTGTCATAAGCAGCAGAAATAGCATTGGCTTTGTTATCCATCATTTGGACATAGTGACCGATTTGCGCAAAGACGTTAGGCCCTACCTTCATATAAATGGCATTGGCATCCAGTTGTCTTTCATCAGTTGGCAGGCCGTATTGAGCAGCAATCTTTTGATACAAGGCTTTTTCACTATGCCAGAAATTAACCGCACCTTGAGGATTGAAGCTGATGGCCACGTTTTCATTGCCGATCAGCTTGCCCATGTGCCAGTTAGCCTTCTCAAAGTACAAGGTCTGAATTTGGCTGGCAACATTAGCATATGGATCCACCAAAAGCTCTGGGAGACCCGCATTACGACGGTAAGCATTGATAGCCTTAACCAATTCCAAAGCCTGCAAGTTATTTTCCAAGCTGGCTGGGCTAGATGGATCTGAACCAACCGTGATCTTGAATTCATTCTGACCACGTTTGTAAAGTGCTAAAGCATCAGCTGCAGCATTTCTTACAGCTTCGTTGTTCGAATTATCTCGAAGATTCTCTAAGAATTGCGAATAGGTCGTATTCCGTAAATCAACCGGTGCTGTACTTGCATTTTTCTGTTCATGCACCAACTCTGTATTTGTTGCAGCAATCAATTGCTTAGTCTGCTCTAACTTAGCCTGAGTTTGATTGATTTTGTTTTGGATTTCTGCTTGATTTTGTGGCGCAGTATTTGCTGCTTGTTCTGCTTTTGCTAGTTCATTTTTAGCATGCTCCACAGCTGTCTGAGCTTGATTTTCCTGATTTTTAGCAGTTTCCACAGCTGCAGTTTCTGCATGAACTGGTTCTTTGGCTTTGTTTAGTTCAGATTCTGCCACATCCACCAATGATTGTTGACCAGCAATTGTATTTTCTTGGTCTTTAACTGCCTGACTTGCTTCCTGGACTGCAGTCTCTGCTTCTTTGACAGTTTCTGATTTTGCTGTAACTTCTTCTTCAGCTTTTTTAACACTGTTTTCTGCTTGAGAAATGTTTTCTTCAGTTGCTACCTTTTCATTCTCAGTAGCAGTAGTCACTTTCTCTTGAGCCTCTGAAACTGCAGCTTTAGCTCCTTCGAGGTCTGCTTCAGCTTTCTTAGTTTGCTCTTGTTGCTGATTTACATTTTTCTTGGCAGCATCTGCTTTTTCCTTGGCTTCTGCTACATCCGCTGTCGTAATTGGTTTCTCGGTAACTGCTGTTGCCTTTGGTTTCGTAGCCGTTGACTCAACGAGTTCATCCGCTTTTACCTGATGGCTGAGCGCACCAGAAATAATCGTTGTCGCTGCAATGCCAGTCGCTACAACGGATTTACCAATTTTCTTGTCCATAGACATCTCCTTCTAATAGCACATGTATCATTTCATATTTTAGTCCTATGCTATAATACTAACATAAAATGACTGGTTAAACCAGTCAAAACCATATCATTTAAATAGAAATTTTATTACAATTCTATGACAAAAATCGAACGCTTCATCCTAAGAAAGTGGAAATAGAGCGGATTTAAAGCGTTTTCTATCTTCTTCCGCTCCTTATTCCATTTATTTAGAAAAATTTCTTTACTGCTTATTTTCTTCTGGTGTCACTTGACTGTCAGCCTCTTTTTCTGAAGGAGCTGGTGCATTCGCTTCTTCAACTTCAGGAGTGGCTGGTGAGTTTGACTCTTCCACAGTCTCTTTAGGAGCCTCGCTCGTTTTTTCTTCCTTATTCTCCTCAGTCGGAGTGACCTCCGTCTCAGTTTTGGCTTCAGTCGGAGCTGGCTTGTTGGCTTGAAGCTGATTAAAGAACGCTTCTGCTTCGGATAGCAAAGCTGCTTTGTCCAAACTCGGATCGGATAATTTATCCAATAGAGCATCTACCTTGGCAAATTGCTCATCTGTCCCCTGTTGTTCCTCAAGCATCTTGTGGGCGGACATCAGCAAATTGTAAATTTTAAGATAGATCTCTTTATCCTTGAGCGCTGCAGATGCCTGCTGTTCCTTTAAGGTTTCAACGATTTGGGTCAAGAGCGTTTTCGTTTCTGCTAAGATTGTTTCTCGATCTTTGCGGGCTTCTTGCAAATCAGTTCCAAGTGCTGCGAGTTGCTTTTGATAATTTTCTTGCAGAGTCGAATCCGTTACTTTTTCCAAAAGTTCTTGACCTTTTTGGAAGAGAGCTTGGAGAGTTGCTTCTGAGATTTCCTCTGTAGGCTGCGGTGCAAATTCTCCGTACAATTCTTTCAAGAAACCATAGATAGCCGCCTTATAGCTATGATCGTCCAGCTTTTCGGTATCCAGAACCGTTTTATCCTTAGCTGAAGTAGCCTCGCCACTTGCCAGAGCCTTGTCAACTTCTAGCTTGGTTTGATAGAGTTCCAAGAAAAGAGCTTTCAGATCGACCGCTTCGATAAAGGCCTGAGATTTATAAAGCTTGAGCGTCAAATCAGCAACTTTCTTACGAAGTTCTGGCTGCAAACGAGCATCATCAACCGCAAGATAGAAAGCTTTGAGATACTCAACGGAGGTCACTCCTGTTCGGTCTTGATAATCTTGCAGACTTTCCAATAGTTGCTCAATCTCAGCCATCTTAGCTTCATTTTTTTCTACCTTAGCTGCCTGCAATTCACTGAGCAAGTTGGTTTTATTCACATTGTAGCTATCCGTTTCCAAACGTTTGATCTTGTCAACCAATTCTTGATATTTTTTATCAACTTCGGTCAGCTCTTCCGCTTTCGCTTTCTCGTCAACATGAATGTAGTGCTTATCAAATTGATCCAGGCTTGCCAGATAGCCCTCTGTTGAGTTGCTTGGCAATTGCTTCATGGTTTCTACAAAATTACCGAGAGCTAGCTCGATTCGACGTTGCATGAGCAAGTCTTTAGCATAAATGGTTCGGCTAGCTGCCAAGAGGGCATCCACCTTTTCAAGAACGGCTTTTTCATCATATGCCCCTGCTTGATAAGCTGATTGCAAAGCTGGGATTTTGTTCTTCAAACCTAGATTCAATCCTTTGGATTGGACACGGATGTAGTGGTTGTGATCGCCATGCGGAATGACAAACTGACCATTTTCCACCTGAATACTGTATGGAGACAGACCTGAACGCAGGGCTGTTGTATAAAGCTCATTCAGGAAGTCCAGCTCTGGATTTCCAGTTTCTAGAGGAATCCGAACGTGCTCTTTTCGAACAGCGTATGGGTGGATATGTGTCGGATCGTAGTCTTGATCCGGATTATTAAAGACAAAGAAGCCTTTTGAAATCTTAATCGCTTCACGCGGTACGCCATAAGTCTTGGAGATATAAGCGATTTTCTCTTCGTCACTGGCGTCACGAGAAAAACGGTCATATTCCGTGCTGACTTGACTGGACTGGCTTGTATCCTTGTGCTTAGCCAGGTTAGCTTCTGCCGCTACAATCTGATCTTTTGTCAAATCTTTTTTAAAGAAATAATGTGCATGCCCGCCGTGTTGGACAACGTAACCTTCCTCATCTTTTGAGATGACATGCTCAGCATGGAAACCATGGTCGTGCTCGTCTTTATCAGCTGGTTTGGCTGGCTGACTTGGATTTGCTGGTTGGTTAGGCTGGCTTGGTGTACTTGCAGCAGCCTTAGGATAAGTCTTCTGACCAGCAACAGGAATGTTTCGAGCTATTTCTTCTTCTAGGGCAGACAGTTTGCTGTAAGGGATAAAGTGGTAGTGATTTCCATGCGGAATGGCCACTCCTTCTGCGGTCCGTCTAACGATTTTGCTTGGATCAAAGACAAGACCATCTTTTTCAACATAGCGTTTTTCTTTTGGTGTATGGTAAAGTTTCTCAAGTAAGGCTTGGTAACTTGATGGTGCATCTTCTGCTTTTTCAGCTGGTTTGGCTCCGTGCCCAGCATCTGATTGGGCAGGTTTGGACGGTTGAGCTGGCTTAGCAGTCTGTCCCTTATCAGCTTGATGCGCTGGCTTAGTCGCAGTTCCTGCATGTTGATTTTCCGATGCTTTAGCTGTAGGAGCAGAAGCTTCTCCTCCTGTATTAGGATTTTCAGCTGGACTAGCTGCTTGCTTGCCTCGCTGCAAGGAATCCCAGTAGGCTTGGGCAGCCGCTAACTCACCTGGCGACAGATCACTTTTAGGAATATAGTGAATATGACCGCCATGTGGCACAAGGAATCCATCTCCTGTATCCGAAATCACATCAGATGGACTGAAAACATAGCCGTCATCGGTTGTATAGGCGCCATTGCTCCGACTCGATGCAGTGCCTTCTGCTTGATAGGTTCTCTTTCCTGCAGCATAAGCGGCACTTGGACGACTGAAATCTTGCGTTTTTCTGCTAACAGTTTGACTCGATTTAGCTTCTGAACCGCCTTCTCCTTCTTCCTTGCTAGGATGAATTTGTCTTTGCCGTGCGATTTCATCAACTGAACGGACATTGCTGGTTTCTTTGGCATTGGTCAGATATAGGTAATATTTGCCTGCGACCTTGATAATATAGCCATCTTTCACTTGGTTGACAATATCTGATTCCTGCAATTGATAGTTTGGATCCCGCATAATCAACTCTTCACTTAGAATTGCATCAAAGGGAACCTTGCCATTATAGTAATGATAGTGATCGCCATGTGAAGTCACATAGCCTTGATCCGTAATCTTGATAACAATCTGCTCAGCAGTAATGCCTTCTTTGGCCTGAATCTGCTCAGGTGTCAATTTCTCAGCTTTTTGAGATTTATTGTCCTGCTTATTTGAAGATTTCTTTTCTACATAAGCCACACGATTTGTTGCTTGTTCTTGTGGCTTATCTGCTTGATACTGCATGATCGCATAACCGCACACACCTAGAGTAGCTAGTGCCGCAACTGAACTAATAATATATTTCTTTTTCATACATCACCTCAATGTTTTAATTCTTTGGCTAAAATTTCTAAATTATCTTCTAAATTTTCAAGATAGGTCTTGTCATTTTCAGGATCTGCTTCGAGAGGATTCAGCACCTTTAAGTTGACTCCTGTCGCCTTCTTCAAGGTTTCAGCCAGCTTAGAAGAAGCATTGCTCTCAACAAAAATCGTCTTGACTTTATAGGTCTTGATAAAGTCTTGTATCTCCGTCAACTGCCTTGGACTAGGCTCTTGATCTGGCGAAATGCCTGAAATCCCCAATTGCTTGAGACCGAAACGCTTGGCTAGATAAGAAAAGGCCGTATGCTGGGTCACAAAAGTTTTTTCATCTAGCTCGCTAAAGACTCCTTGATATTTTTGGCTCAGGGCCTTTGCCTTCTCTGCAAATTTTTGAGCATTTTTCTGATAAGTATCAGCATTTTTACTATCTAGCTTGGACAATTCTTGAGCGATGAGCTGTGCTTCTTCTGCCACTTTTTCAGGATCTAGCCAAGTATGTGGGTCATAGAGGGTCTTTTCATCAATCCCTTCCTCCGTAGACACTTCTTCTAAGCCGGCCACCTTGTCCAACTGCATCCCGTTGCTGGCTTCTACGACCGCTACCTTGGACTTTTGTAAACTAGGATCCAGACTACCAGCCCAAGACTCCAAAGTCCGCGAATGATACACAAAGACATCTGCTTCATAAATAGCCGCTACGTCACTGGCTGACGGCTCAAATTCATGAATCCCTGCGCCTGACTGAATCATCCGTACATCATTCAAATCTCCTGAGACTTCTTTGACCATCGAATAAATCGGGTAAAAACTCGTGACAATATTGAGCCCGCGTTTGCTAGCAGCACCGCTTGCTTCCTTTTTACTACAAGCGGCAAGGCCAAGCCCCAGCAAGACTAGACTTAAAGCTATCAAAACTTTTTTGATTTTCATTTTAACTCCTTAACCAGTTTAGCAATCATTCAAAGAAATAACTATTTTCAAAACATTCTTTCCCAAGAATTGCTTAAAAATAGCTTCTTTTATTAACTGGTTTATTAACTAGTTAAGATAATACTCCTTTTTATTTTTTCTGTCAAGAAGGAAGTTTGAATTTTTTCAAAAATTTTCCATCCCTTCATCCAATTAAAAAAGCCACAAACGTGGCTTTAAGAAATCGATATATAATTTTGCTATTTTATAGAAAGGACTAGTGTTCACTATCTCTACTATTGGCTCGAATTTCTTCCAACATTTTGGCTTCTTCAGCTGTACATTCATATTTTTCCAGCAAGTCCGGACGACGCTCATAGGTTTTTTTCAGACTTTCATAGAGACGCCACTTGCGGATATTTTCGTGGTGCCCGCTCATGAGCACTTCTGGAACGACCATGCCTCGATAGTCATAAGGACGAGTGTACTGAGGATACTCCAAGAGCCCAGACGAAAAGCTGTCATCCGTGTGACTGACTTCCTTTCCAATAACCTCTGGAATCAGGCGAACTGTCGCATCAATCATGGTCATAGCCGCCAATTCTCCTCCGGTCAGGACATAGTCCCCAAGCGAAATCTCGTCCGTCACCAAGGTCTTAATCCGCTCATCATAGCCCTCATAGTGACCGCAGATGAAGATTAATTCCTCTTCCTGAGCCAGCTCCTCAGCATAGGCTTGGTCGAAGGTTCGTCCGGCAGGATCCAGCAAAATCACGCGCGGTTGCTTCTTTTCAATAGCATCATAGGCATCAAAAATAGGCTGAGCCCGCAGCAGCATACCCTGACCTCCACCGTAAGGCTCGTCATCTACATGCCGAGATTTTTCCGCATTTTCGCGAAAATTGTGGTAGTTGATTTCCAAGAGGCCTTTTTCTCGCGCCTTGCCCACAATCGAGTGCTCCAAGGGCGCAAACATCTCCGGAAAGAGGGTCAAAATATCAATCTTCATCGTCCAGTCCTTCCGGTATCTCTACATCAACTCGACCTTGCTCGATGTCAATGCCTAGTACTACTGGCGGAATGTAGGGCAGCAGCAAATCACGCTTACCTTTACGTTTGACCACCCAAACATCATTGGCGCCTGGCTGGAGAATCTCCTTAATCGTACCTAGCAGAACATCATTTTCATAAACTTCAAGGCCAATGATTTCATGGTAGTAAAACTCCCCATCTTCCAAATCAGCCAAGTCTTCTTCGGCTACTTTCAGACTAAAGTCACGAAATTTCTCGATGTCATTGATATGATACATGCCCTTGAACTTAATGATATCAAAGTTCTTGGCCTTGCGGTGGCTAGCAATCTCCACATCCATAACAAACTGGTCTTTCTTATCGAAAAGAGCCAGTTTATTGCCTTTTTTAAAACGCTCTTCCGCAAAATCTGTCACTGATAAAACCCGCATTTCGCCTTGCAAACCTTGGGTATTGACAATTTTCCCAACATTAAAATAATTCATTTTTACTCCAGTTAATCTTTTTACTATTCGTTTTATTGTATCATTTTGCTGGCTTTTTCTCAAGGCAGGCCGCTGGCTTAGACAGCAGAAAATCCTATAAGTCAATGCCTTTTTCTCTGAGATTTTGCAGGCATTCTTCATAGTAAGCCGTATCATGCTCGGGGTAAATAGGGCTCGCCACAGCCACTTCTTCCAGATGCACATAGGCTGGACAAGTCTTGCCACGATAGTCCCTCTCCAGCCACTCTGGAGACACACGATAACCTCGCTTGCTCATCTCCTCCATAATCAGCTCATGGTAGCAATAAAGCAAGTAAGGAGAGTGAGTAAAAACATAGTCAACGGTCGCATGTTTCTTACCCCAGCCATTGCCACGAAGAGCGCAGCATTCCCGATGCTGGCCAAGCAGTTGCGGTCGGGGAAGCTTGGGAATCAGTGCTTGATGCCAGAGTCTCATTCTAACCTCCTTTTAGTAAAAACAAAGCAATCTTTTGTTGCTCCAAATAGCCTTTGACCACTATAAAACTTCATTTTAATAATCGCTGAAACGTCTATGTTTGATTTCAAAGTCGAAATAATTCTCTTCCTGAAGCCGGTGGAAAATGTCCCGATAGGCTTCTTCATCAAAAGCCTCCCCTCGATAAAGGATTTCAAAGCTAAGATCCTCATATTCCAGAAAGGCATTGGCTGAGCGGAAGCCCTTGCTTTGATAGAAATCCCAGCGAGCTTGACGCTGCTCAAGGTTGTCACAGGGCTCATCTAGGCGCTCGATTTCTAAAATCATGGTTCGCTGATAGAAATTGACCAGCTTTTCAATGATTTCACCGCCATAGCCATGGCTGCGTAGATGCGGCATAATCGCAAAGAAACTAACATAAAAGGCTTGATCGTTGGAAATAGCAAAGGCAAACCCAACAAACTCCTTTTCATGATAAAAGGCGAAAAAATTAGCATCTTCCTGATCCTCATATCGTAAAAATTCACTGAGTGGTATCCTTTCCTCTTCTGGGAAAGCTTCATTATTCAAGGCCTCTACCTTATCCAAATCTGGAAAATCTGCTGTAATGATCTGGCTGGTTAAGCTCATAAAATCACTCCTTTTCTAGTGATAGTATAACAAATTTTGCAACTGGTTTCAAAAAAGAGGCTGGGACAAAAGTCCTAGCCTCTCAATTGTCTTTGGTTTGTCGAGCAAGACGCAGTGGTTGAGTGGTCTCTACTACGCTGATTTCATCAGCTTTTACAGCTCTACTCAACTGTGCGGAGGTGGGACGACGAAATCGAATTCTAACGAATTACCGATTTCTGTCCCACTCTCTATGTATCGATTTTTTCATATAATAGAGAGGTACCGAATGCCTAGTTAGAACCGGTTGAACTCCCAGCGAAGAGGTCTTATTCTAGCTACTACTTCACTATTTCACGTAAATTATCCAAATGCTGGTTATCAGTCACAGCTATAATGCTGACACCTGCTGGCCAAACAAAGTCTGGGGTAAATTGGCTTTCCAAAGGCTGATTTTTTGTCAGACGATAGCCGATAATATTAAGACGATAAAGCCTACGAGCGTCTACTTCACGGACCGTTTTCCCGACCCAGCTAGCAGGCAGTTCAAACTCAGCCACCACTACATCGTCATCCAACTGGAAGACCTCAATCGAATGGTTGAAAAGAATGGTCTTAGCCAATGAAATACCAGCCTCCACTTCAGGCAGGATAACCAAATCAGCTCCCACCTTTTCCAGTACCTGCTGGGTTACTTCATCCTTGACCTTGGCAATGACATTTTTTACGCCCAATGCCTTGCAGTGCATGACCGCTAGGACGCTGGATTCCAGACTTTCTCCCGTCGCTACGACGACCGTATCACAGGAACCAACGTCCGCCGCCTCCAAAAGCTCCATATCGGTAATGTCCCCAATCACACCAACGGCAATCATGTCTTCATACTGATTGATTGTCTCTTCGTGATTATCAATCGCAATGATTTCTACATCTTGAGAAATCAAGGCCTCGATTATACTCTGTCCAAAAATCCCCAAGCCGAGGATTCCAACTGTTTGATTTGCCATTTCTTTTCTCCTATCCAATCATAATGTCCGCCTTGCTGTAATGCAAGGTTGCAGCCTTCTTCGGTTGGTAATGGTTAAGACTGACCATAAGCGTCAGCGGCCCCACCCGTCCAATAAACATCAGCAGCATAATCACAATCATACCAGCTGTATTGAGGCTGGTAGTGATATTGGCCGTCACGCCAACTGTAGCCAGTGCTGACACAGTCTCAAATATCAGGTAAATAAAGCGATGACTGCTGTCGGTCACTAGCCCCAGTGCTAAAAGTCCGAGCAGAAATGTCAGCTGAAAAATCACTGTCACACCAAAAGCCTTCTGCACTAGCTGAGGAGCTAATGTCCTCCGCCCTATATTGGTATGATGCAAGCCCAGAATTTCCTTTCGGGCAAAAAGCAAAAGAACTAAGAAGGTCGTAATTTTCAGACCGCCCGCTGTACCACCCGGAGCTCCTCCTAGAAACATCTGGAGCAGATAGATAAACAGGGTTACTGGACGAGCAGCCGTATAATCTATAGAAGCAAAGCCAGCTGTCCTCATACTGACTGTCTGGAAAAAGCTGACCAGTAGCTTATCGCCAAAGGAAAGATTGCCAATCGTTCCAGGATTATTATACTCCGTCCAAAGACTCGCGACCGTCCCAATAACGAGGAGACCAGCAGTCAGCAGTAAGACTACCTTAGTATGAAAGTGCAGCCCCTTCTGTTTTCCTCCAAATTTAGTCGCCAAGTCAAACCAGACCATAAAACCAAGTCCGCCAGTAATGATGAGGAGAGCCAAGGTGATATTGACCAAAACATCTGTCTGCAAGCCTAGTAGGCTATCATTGCCAAAATTATCAAAGCCCGCATTACAAAATGCAGAAACGGCCAAAAAGATAGAATTAAAAATCCCTTTTCTCAGACCAAACTTGGGAATGAAGCGAATCATGAGAAGGAGAGCGCCCAGTCCTTCGATAGTAAAAGTCGTGATAAAAATCGAACGGACAAATTGACCTAAGGTACGATTGTGACCATAACTAAAACTATCCCGCAGAATACGGCGATCCTTGAGGCTGAGCTTTTTCCGACTTTCCATGGTGAAAAATCCGATAAAAGTCAAGATTCCCAAACCACCAATCTGAATCAGCAGCATACAAAGGAGCTGTCCCCAGACATTGTATGTATCCACAACCGATCGAGTAAAAAGCCCTGTCACACAGACCATCGAGACAGCTGTAAAAAGATGATCCAGATATCCCGCTTGGGAACTTGCCGTCTGCACCAAAGGCAGACTGAGTAGCAAGGAGCCACAGAATATCACCAGAAGAAAAGACAAGATAATCTTTTGCGCTGGTGACAAGCGTGAAAATAAATGCTTCATAAAGTTTCCTTTCCTGATTTCATAAAAGCAGAGGCCAGCTCTATCTGCCCTTCTCTTTCCTTGACAGCCCGCTGCAAATCATCCGGACTCTGCAAGTTTCTGGCTTTGATGGCATAATCCGCTGCGACAATAGCATGCCCCCGCATGTGGCCTGTTGCGACTGCCTGGGCAAAAACACGCGCAGCATATTTACCAATTTGTGATTGGACTTGCTGCGACAGTTTGTTAGCCAAGAAACCAGCCTGCCTTAGTTCATAGGCAGATGCTCTCCCATCAAGTCGAGCCTGAAAAACCTCTCTTACCTGAGTCAAAATCTTTTGCTTTTCAGACTCATCTTCCGCATCAATCAGAGCTATAAAGCTTGACGCCATTTTCATAGCCCATCGAGCCAGTTGCCCCTGAGGAAGTTCCTCCAAAACAAGCTCCAATTCCAATCTCTTCTCACTATCATCCAGAATTTTTAGCTTATAAGGGCTCGGTAAACTCACTTGATCATTCTCATAAGACTTGCGCTCATGAGCGTTCCAAGCATAATCTTCTGACTTCATATGTCCTCCGGTTTCGAATTTCTCTAAACTCGCCCCTGCATTTCGTTTTTATCTTAAATGAAGTACCTGGTTCTCGCGGAGCTCGAACTGCATCAATGGCCCTAAACTCAACTGCACCTAATAACCTGTTTCGGCAAGAAAATTAAGGAGCGTAGTTCTCGCGAAGCTCGAACTGCATCAATGGCCCTAAATTCAACTACGCCTAACGGATTGTTTCATTAAGGATAATAAGGAACGTAGTTCTCGCAAAGCTCGAACTGCATCAATGGCCCTAAATTCAACTACACCTAACGGCTTGTTTCATTAAGGGCCATAGAAAAAACGGGACACATAGCCCCGCTGCTTCTTATTTCTCATCAATGACAATGCGAACTTTTTTGTACTCGGTTGGGACAGAGTAAACAATCGTCCTTATAGCGGAGATAGTACGACCTTTACGACCGATCACACGTCCAACATCGCTTGGATCAAGATCAAGATGATACTCTAAAAACTCAGGCGTATCTTCAATCTTGATAGTTAAGGCATCTGGCTGTGAAATCAAAGGTTTCACTATCGCAATAATGAGATTTTCAATCGTGTCCATATATCAACCTGCACTTCTATTATTTAGAGTATTTTGAATCGTGGAATTTCTTCAAAACACCAGCTTTTGAAAGGATGTTGCGAACTGTATCTGAAGGTTGAGCTCCGTCAGCCAACCATGCAAGAACGCGATCTTCTTTCAAAGTCACTTGGTTTTCTTCAACAAGTGGGTTGTAAGTTCCAACTGTTTCGATGAAACGTCCGTCACGTGGTGAACGTGAATCTGCAACGTTGATACGGTAGAAAGGTTTTTTCTTAGAACCCATACGAGTCAAACGGATTTTAACTGCCATTTTTTAATGTCTCTTTTCTTATTTTTTATTTCGGTGAAATAGCTGAGCTATTTAGCACATATTCTATTATAGCAGATTTTCGAAAGGTGTCAAGAAAAAAACTTGACAGAGTTTGAATTTTTTTAACTACTAGAAATTGGTTATAATCTTAAATAAAAAATTAGAAAGAAATCGTTTATGATTACTATTTTAGAAAAATTATATAAGGATTATCAAGTCAAACCCTTTATCTCTCCTGAACGAGATTTAGATGCTTGGCTTCTAAATCCAAAGCCCATTCCCAAACGAAATATCAAGGATTTTAAGAACGATATCTACTAATTAATTTATAAAATATGAATTAATAGATTCTAAATAGGGGAATAATTTAGTTCTGTAAAAATTAACTTCTACACTTACAAAGCTTATTCTGACAGACTTTATAACAGTCTAAGAAAAAAGTAGAGATTCATACAGTATATAGATTTTCCAAAAATTCTTTATCATCAAATATTATTAACGAAACTATCCAAACCAAATCCGATGCATTGCTTCAAAGAATTCTTTAGTTGTTTGACTAGCGAGGTCTTTTATTAAAAAATTTTTTCAAATAATTGCCACCTTGGCACATAAATTCTTGCTTTCCAAATTTAAGTGTGATATATTTATAACATAAAATTCAAGTGTTATATATTTATAACACAAAAAAGGAGTCTATCATGAAAAAAAGTCAAAAAACCGGTGGCCTCATTACAATGATTTCCGCAGCTCTCTTTATTGATTTTACTGTTTTATTTGGTTCTAATCTTAGTTGGGGACCCAAGTTAATTATTGCTGGTATTTCAGTGTTAGGTCAGATTGTAGCTATTTGGGGCTGGCTACATATGAAACCATGGCCTCATAAGAGTCAGAAAGGTAAAGGAAAGACTATTTTTGACTTGTCTGCTAAGCTTTACACGATACTTTTGTTTGCAGCAAGCATTTTTTATACAGTAGGGATTTGGGTTGCGACCCCAAGCGAAAGTTCTGGTATTAAAGAATGGATTTTGGGAATTGGCCTCGTTATTGAAGTGATTGTATTTGGTTTTTTCTGTTTGAAAAATGTCAAGGAAACTCCGGACGAACGCTTTTATGCTAATTTAGCCAAGGCAGCTAGCTTGATGTTTGTTTTTATACTAGGCGCACTGATGATCCTAGCAGTTATCATTGGGTATATGGGGTCTCTCACTCTTTACATGGGCCAGATCTTTATTAGCATAGCTGTCTTGATTTGCATCTTTGCGGTTGTCTATCTTATCTTAGAACGGATAGGATAAGCATGACCAAAGAAAGCAAGATTATTACTAATCTCAAATCTGTTCGTGAGTCCACAGGCATGACCCAGCAGGAGTTAGCCGACCTCATTGGCATGCGACGCGAGACAATTCTGCACTTGGAAAATAATCGTTACAATCCTTCGCTGGAAATGGCTCTTAAAATTGCTCAAGTTTTTAATCTGAAAGTAGAAGACCTCTTTGAACTCAGACAGAAAGAGGAAGCATAATTCTTTTCGAGACCTAGTATTAAGTTCATTGATTAATTAGGAATTGAAGCCGAAAGAAAAAATCCGTTTAAAATGTGCTCTTTTAAAACATAGTAATTCTTTCGAATTAACGTTTACTAATTGTGATTCTTTACGAGCTTTCTTAAGAACTGGTTTTCTAAATACTTCAAGTAGACTTATAGCATTGATGACCCAAAAAATTTAGAAATACCTGTTGAAAAAGGCTATGCTCTTGTCGAAACTGTCTTTGACTCGCTTGATCATCTAAATACCACTATGAAAGAGAATATCCTCAAAAGTAAGGAGAGTTACAGTACTTTCTAAGATGAAGGCTCCAGATTTGGACCAATCCCTTCGTGACAACTTTTCAGGAGAAGAATTAGCAAGTTACTTTTCAATTCGTGGTTAAAAATTGACTCCAAAGGGAGAGCAGATACTGGAACAGTACCAGGACATTATCGACCGTCATCCAAAGAAAAATCTCTAAGCAAGCGACTTTCTGGTCGGCTTCCTCTTAAACTACCTTGTCACTAATATTTGAAATCCCCTTACTTTTAAGGTACAATGATAGAAATGAATTTTTGAGAGGAAAACAATGAAAAAACTAGCAACCCTTCTTTTACTATCAACTGTTGCCCTTGCTGGATGTACTAGTATCCAACGTGGTCTCCGTGGTGATGACTATGTCGACTCTAGTCTCGCTGCTGAAGAAAGTTCAAAAGCTGCTACTCAAGCATCAAAAGATTTGAATGACGCACTCACCAATGAAAATGCCAACTTCCCTCAACTTTCTAAAGAAGTTGCCGAAGATGAAGCTGAAGTCATTTTACACACAAATCAAGGCGATGTACGCATCAAACTCTTTCCAAAACTAGCACCTCTAGCAGTTGAGAACTTCCTTACTCACGCTAAGGAAGGCTACTATAACGGCATCACCTTCCACCGCGTCATAGATGGCTTTATGGTCCAAACTGGAGATCCTAAGGGAGATGGTACAGGTGGTCAATCCATCTGGCATGATAAGGATAAAACGAAGGACAAAGGAACTGGTTTCAAAAATGAAATCTCTCCTTACCTATACAATATCCGAGGAGCCCTTGCTATGGCTAACACTGGTCAACCAAACACCAACGGTAGCCAATTCTTCATCAACCAAAACTCAACAGATATTTCTGCTAAACTCCCTACTAGCAAGTACCCTAAGAAAATCATCGAAGCCTATAAAGAGGGAGGAAATCCTAGCCTAGATGGCAAACATCCCGTCTTTGGTCAAGTCATCGATGGTATGGATGTTGTCGACAAGATTGCCAAGGCTGAAAAGGATGAGAAAGATAAACCAACTACCGCTATCACCATTGATAGTATCGAAGTGGTCAAGGACTACGACTTTAAATCCTAAATAACCTAAAAAATACAGTATCCGCATTCGATACTGTATTTCTTTTTCCCTCATTTTTAAGTTAGTTTATTAAAGTCCCAGACTTGGTCCATCCAACCTTCATAGAAGTCTGGCTCGTGGCAGACCATAAGAATAGATCCCTTGTACTCTTTGAGAGCCCGTTTGAGTTCATCTTTGGCATCCACATCCAGGTGGTTGGTCGGCTCGTCAAGTACTAAAACGTTATTTTCACGGTTCATCAAGAGACAGAAACGCACCTTGGCTTGTTCTCCACCTGATAGGACCTGAATTTGACTTTCGATATGCTTAGTTGTCAGACCACAACGGGCAAGGGCAGCCCGAACTTCTGCCTGGTTGAGAGCAGGAAAGGCATTCCAAACAGCCTCTAGTGGCGTTTGACGATTACCCCCTTCTACTTCTTGTTCAAAGTAACCGAGTTCTAGGTAGTCACCGCGTTCCACTTCCCCAGCGATTGGTGGAATTATCCCCAAGAGACTCTTCAAGAGGGTTGTTTTCCCGATACCATTTGCCCCGATAATAGCAATCTTTTGATTGCGTTCAAAGGTGAGGTTTAATGGTTTGGTGAGTGGACGGTCATAACCAATCTGCAAGTTCTTGGCTTGGAAGATAAAGCGCCCCGGTGTACGAGCTGGTTTGAAATCAAAGGATGGTTTTGGCTTCTCACTTTGAAGTTCGATTATGTCCATCTTGTCCAATTTCTTCTGACGAGACATGGCCATGTTTCGTGTTGCAACACGGGCTTTATTTCGGGCAACAAAGTCCTTAAGGTCTGCAATCTCTTTCTGTTGGCGTTCGTAGGCTGCCTCTAACTGAGATTTCTTCATAGCATAGACTTCTTGGAACTGGTAGTAGTCACCAGAGTAACGCGTCAACTGTTGATTTTCCACATGATAAACGATATTGATCACATCGTTGAGGAAAGGAATATCGTGCGAAATAAGGACAAAGGCATTTTCATAGTTTTGGAGATAGCGTTTGAGCCAGTCAATATGCTCAGCATCCAAGTAGTTGGTTGGTTCGTCCAGTAACAAGATATCTGGCTTTTCAAGGAGGAGTTTAGCCAAGAGTACCTTGGTTCTTTGTCCACCTGACAAGGAGGTTACATCCGTATCCATACCATAGTCCATGACACCGAGAGCACGCGCTACTTCATCAATCCTGGCATCTAAAGTATAGAAATCACGACTCTCCAAACGATCTTGGAGTTCGCCAACTTCTTCCATCAGCGCTTCGATATCTGCTCCCTCTTCAGCCATCTCCATATAAAGATCATTGATACGAGTTTCTGCTTTAAAAAGCTCATCAAAGGCTGTACGGAGAACATCACGCACAGTTTGGCCTTCCTTTAGCACAGCGTGCTGGTCTAGATAGCCAGCGGTCACATACTTAGACCACTCAACCTTGCCTTCATCTGGTAGCATTTTACCAGTCACGATACTCATAAAGGTTGATTTTCCTTCACCGTTAGCTCCGACTAAACCGATATGTTCTCCCTTGAGGAGGCGGAAAGAAACGTCTTCAAAAATTGCACGGTCGCCAAAACCGTGACTCAGATTTTTAACTTCTAAGATACTCATTCTAATTCCTTATCTTGTTTTTATGTAGTCCTTTATAGAGGAGCCAAGCTAGGTAACCACCTAAAGTATTGGTCCACAAATCATCAATCTCAAATACCCGATTAAAATCAAAGAAAAAGTCTAAAACCAGTTGTGTGCACTCGATTCCCAAGCTCAGTATAAAACTGAGAAGAAGAACCCTTTTAGTTTTTCTTAGAGAGAGCAAGAGATAGAGAAGTTGGAAAATCAGAGGGAAGAGCAAGAAGACATTCAAAATGTTCTGCAAAAAGATCCAAATGACTTGTCCCAAACTAGTCACTTCACCCAGATTCCAAAGAGAGTTTAAGGGAGTTAAAAGAAAAACCAGGCGTCCAAAAGTTTGAATACCTGGAGTTTCCACTCCTGTAGGAAGTTGAGGTTGGGGAGTAAAACAAAAACAGACAATGCAAAGGCTGTAAATAGCCACTCCCAATCTTAAGATCAATTCTCTTTTTCTAGTCATTTTATGGATTTACCGCTGCGACTGCCTTCTGGCGGTCACGTTTCATTGTATTGGAACGCAATTGTCCACAAGCCGCATCAATATCTGTACCATGCTCTTGACGGACTACACAGTTAATCCCTTTTTTCTTGAGGGTATCATAGAAGGCCATCACCCGCTCTTTAGGACTACGGCTATATTGGTCATGTTCACTAACAGGGTTATAAGGAATCAAGTTTACATAAGATAATTTCTTGATGTTCTTTAGCAATTCAGCCAACTCCAAGGCTTGTTCAACTCCATCATTGACTTCATTCAGCATGATGTATTCAAAGGTCACACGGCGATTGGTTGTTTCGATATAGTACTCAATAGCAGCAAAGAGTTTTTCAATCGGAAAGGCACGGTTAATTTTCATGATGCTTGAACGCAATTCATTATTGGGTGCGTGAAGGGAAACAGCCAGATTAACCTGTACACCTTCATTAGCAAAGTCACGAATCTTATGGGCCAAACCTGAGGTTGAAACCGTGATATGACGAGCACCGATAGCCATTCCCTTGTCATCATTGATAGTACGGACAAAATTCAAGACATTCTTGTAGTTATCAAATGGTTCACCAATTCCCATGACAACGATATGACTGACACGCTCGTCCTGACCACGCTCATCAAAGTATTTCTGAACCAGCATGATCTGCGCTACAATTTCACCGTTATTAAGGTCACGTTGCTTCTTAATCAAGCCTGACGCACAGAAGGTACAACCAATATTACAACCAACCTGAGTGGTCACACAGACTGACAAACCATAGTGCTGACGCATCAGTACAGTCTCAATTAGCATACCATCAGGCAACTCAAAGAGATATTTGACCGTACCATCAGCAGACTCTTGAACGATACGCTGTTTGAGCGGATTGACAAGGAAATTTTCATTTAAAAGGGCGATAAAATCTTTTGAAAGATTAGTCATTTCCTCAAAAGACTGAACACGTTTACGGTAAAGCCAATCCCAAATCTGTGTGGCTCGGAACTTTTTTTCACCGTGTTCAATCGTCCAAGCAATTAAATCATTACGGGTTAAACTATAAATAGATGGTTTCATTTAACTTCCTTTTTCCTTATCACAAAATTATTCTTAGCATCCTGAATCTCTCGCATAGCCTGACGCTCTTTTATCTTTTCACGACGAAGCTTCTCTTGAAGATTCATTTTAGCATTATTTTTATTAAAACGTTTTTTCCTGCGATTATCGCGCCGTTTACGTCTTTGAGAGTTATCTTCTTCACTTTTGATTTCTTTAGGATTAGGATTTTCCAAAACAAAATAGGCACAGCCAAAATTGCAATATTCTTTTAGATAATCATCCAAATAACCAATATAAGGATTTTTAGTTTCCCTTTGCGTTTCCTCCTTATAGAAGCCCTTCAAACGCAGTTGTTCATTGCCCCAATCACCAACAATATAATCATATTTGAGCAAGATGTCTGAAAAGCGTTGGGTAAAAACAGTCACATCAAAAGCATTTTTGACATTTTCCAAAAGAAGCAAATCAATATCATCACTCTTAACATGATTATCAAAAGTTACAAATTGAGGACCGGGAAACTTATTGTAATTATACATTTCAGGAGTAATGTCTTTTCTCATAGATCTCCTCTCAGGTATTTTTCTACTGTCTGTCTCAGTAAATCAGGAAACAGCAATTGTCCTTTTCTTGATGTTAGGCTATTAAAATAAGGAGCAAAATAATATTGATCCACTAAAACAAGGCTCATTTTATCTTTTCTGCCAATAAC
>ERZ773070.184-NODE-184-length-47361-cov-18.778041_pt1 | contig 47361 bp, 45 predicted proteins | sample MGYA00580618_ERZ773070 | MGnify/ENA primary metagenome ERZ773070 (study PRJEB29015, sample SAMEA2738023) | human oral metagenome | biome: human oral; feature: human-associated habitat; material: dental | place: China | collected 2019 ...
GTAATTCGTTAGAATTCGATTTCGTCGTCCCACCTCCGCACAGTTGAGTAGGGCTCGACAATACAAAGACAATTGAGAGGCTAGGACTTTTGTCCCAGTCTCATTTTTCTTTATTTTCGCAGAATGGATAGAGAAAACAGGACCTTAACTTTAATCGGTGAAAAAGTCCAATAAATAAGGCATTTCATCATGGTTGCTTGAAGATATTTTTTCTGAAAAATGTTACAATGAAAAGGAATATCCAAAGGAGTCGAATATGGAACACAAAGAAAAAGATTTTAGTTTATCCTGGTTTTTTAGATGGTTCTTGGATAATAAGGCCATTACCGTATTTTTGGTGACCTTGCTCATCGGTTTGAACATTTTTATTCTTAGCAAAATTAGCTTTATTTTTACACCGGTGATTGAGTTTATTGGTGTCATTATGTTGCCAGTGATTTTGGCTGGGTTGCTCTACTATCTGCTCAATCCCATTGTCGATTGGATGGAAAAGCGCAAAATTAACCGTGTGGCTGGGATTACAATTGTCTTTGTCTTTATTGGTGTTTTGATTGTGTGGGGCTTGGCGGTTGCTATTCCTAACTTGCAGCATCAGATAGTGAGTTTTTCAAAAAATGTTCCTGCCTATCTCAAGCAAGCCAATAAAATGATTGATGATGTTTTGACCAATCATATTTCAGACGATTTGAAGCCACAAATCGAGCAAGTTACGAATAAGTTATCGACTCAGATTACTTCATGGGCCAGCAATTTTTCATCTAAGGCAGTTAATTGGGCTAGCAATTTGATTAGTACGGCTTCACAAATCATTGTGGCTATCATCATCATGCCTTTTATTCTTTTCTATTTGCTGCGCGATGGGAAAAATCTCAAAGGCTATGTGGTTCAGTTCTTGCCAACGAAATTCCGCGAGTCATTTGGTCAGGTCATGACGGATGTTAATACCCAGCTGGCCAATTATGTTCGCGGTCAGGTGACTGTAGCGATTATTGTGGCCTTTATGTTTATGATTCTTTTCAAGATTATCGGTTTGCGTTACGGTGTAACTCTAGCCGTTGTCGCAGGAGTTTTGAACTTAGTGCCTTATCTGGGAAGCTTCCTTGCTATGTTGCCAGCCTTGGTTCTTGGTTTAATAGCTGGTCCGATCATGCTGTTGAAAGTCATTATCGTCTTTATTGTGGAGCAGACCATTGAGGGGCGCTTCGTGTCTCCGCTGATTTTGGGAAGCCAATTAAGCATCCATCCGATTACGATTTTATTTGTTTTGCTGACTTCAGGAACCATGTTTGGTATTTGGGGCGTCTTGCTGGGAATTCCAGCTTATGCGTCAGCCAAGGTTGCTATCACAGCGCTCTTTAAGTGGTACAAGAAGGTCAGCGGTTTGTATGAAGAAAGTGTTCAAGAATTAGGAGAAGGCAGTGAGTAAGAGTGAACAAATGTTAACAGCCCTGCAAAATCAAGATTTAGCACAGGCTGAGAAGTATTTTGAAGAGGCCCTGAGCCAAGATTCCAATCAAGAGTTATTAGAATTAGCCGATTACTTAGAAAGTATCGGCTTTTTCCCTCAAGCCAAACGAATTTATGAAAAATTGGCTCCGCTTTTCCCCGAGTCCTATATCAGTCTGGCAACGATCGCTGCTGACGATGGTGACTTAGAAGAGGCTTTTGCCTATTTAGAGGAAATTGACTCAGATAGTGAATGGTATGTGGCCGCTCTCTTGGCCAAGGCTGACCTCTATCAGCTAGAGGGATTGCCAGATGTGGCACGGGAGAAATTGCTGGAAGCTGCCAAACTGTCGGACGAACCTTTGGTGACTTTTGGTTTAGCAGAAATTGAGTTTGAATTGGAAAATTTTGCCCAGGCCATCAAGGAATATGCCCAGCTAGATAATCGCTCTATCTACGAGCAGACAGGCGTGTCCACCTACCAGCGTATTGGCCTTTGCTATGCCAGTCTGGGGAAAATCGAAGCAGCCATTGAATTTTTGGAAAAAGCTGTTGAGCTGGAGTACGACGAAGAGACGGTCTATGAATTAGCAGCTATCTTGTATGAGCAAGAGGAGTACCAAAAAGCTAATTTGTACTTCAAGCAGCTGGATACGATTTCGCCAGATTTTGAAGGCTATGAGTATGCCTATGCGCAGTCTCTCCATGCGGAGCATAAGACGGAGGAAGCCTTGGCAATGGCAGAGCAAGGCTTGACCAAAAATCCTTTCGAGACTCGCCTCTTGCTTCTTGCTTCGCAACTATCTTACGAACTGCATGAAGTGGAAAAATCTGAAAACTACCTGCTAGCAGCTCAGGAAAATGCAGATGACTTAGAGGAAATTGCTCTACGCCTGACCAATCTCTATCTGGAGCAGGAACGCTACGATGAGGTCTTAGGTTTTGAGGATCAGGATGTAGACAATGTCTTGACTCGCTGGAATCTGGCGCGGGCTTATCAGGCCTTGGAAAATCTGGAGAAAGCTGGGGAGCTGTATCAGGAACTGGCACTTGACTTGCAGGAAAACCCTGAATTTCTGGAAGAATATGTTTATCTCTTGCGTGAATTAGGACGTGTGGAAGAAGCCAAAATACAGTCTGGCAAATATCTGCGTTTGGTTCCAGATGATACTGCTATGGCAGATTTGTACGAAAGTTTGTAAAGTTTTCTTGGAAAATCTCTTGCCTTGCTAGTTTTGGGGTATATTAGCAAGAAGATTTTCTTGCTGACACGATAGTTTGATTAAAGAAGGAGTAGAGATATTGTCCCAACTGAAACGAATCCAAGAAATGGAAGAGCATTTGAATAAATACGCTCAGACGCTAGCTGCAGCTCAATCTGCTTTGGCTGAGCTGGAGGCTAGCCAGAAGAATTATATCCAGCTCCGAGATTATTACACCAGCCAAGTTTTCTTTGACGATTTGGAATTTTCCAATCGACCAGACTTTCCTGAGGATGTGGCCTGTGGCGTTTTGAGCGAAGATGCTGTTTATGACCTGATGGGAGAGCACTTTGAAACAGCGCTGCAGCTGCTAGACCTATCCAGTGCCATGTTGAAAGAAAGGTAATGGCCTAGGATGAAATAAAATAGCTTCTGTTGAAAAGCAAGAGCATGGATAACGTCAACGAAAGGATCGGAATGTGGAAAATCTAAAACAAAGGCCGACCAACCGTTGACATTATTAAAGGAACACAAGATTTGCAGAAAGGCGGACCAGCATGCGCGACAACCATCTTCATACCTATTTTTCCTATGATTCTGAGGCGGATTTTTCTGACTATCTGGACCATTACGAGGGCGAGATTATCACCACTGAGCACTATGATTTGTCCAATCCCTACCCTTACCAAGCTGCCTCGCCCCATGATGATGTGCCTGACTATGCGGCTTATTCAGCAAAAATAGCAGAGCTAAACCAGCAATATGGCAACCGCATCAAAAAGGGGATTGAAATTGGTTACTATACTCTGCGTAAGGCCGATATTTTAGCTTTCCTAGCCGACAAGGAATACGACCTCAAGCTCCTGTCTGTCCACCACAATGGCAGTTTTGACTATCTGGAAGAGCCTGTCTTGCAGCTGGACAAGATGGAGTTAATTCCCCGCTACCTGAGAGAATTAGAAGAGGCCATCGAGGCTGTTCCGGCGGATGTCCTAGCCCACTTTGACTATGGCTTTCGGAAATTCGACCTTACAGTGGAGGAGTTAAAAACTTTTGAACCGCAGCTGCGACAGCTTTTTCAAAAGATGATTGATCATGATCTGGCCTTTGAACTCAACTGCAAGTCTATGTATCTCTACGGTCATGAAGATCTCTATATCTACGCTCTTGGTCTTGTCAAGGAGCTTGGTGGTCAGCGCTTTTCAGTGGGATCAGACGGCCACAAGCTGGAACATTTTCGCTTGAAGTTTGACCAAGTGGCTCAAATCCTCGCTGATGTCGGTATTGAGGAAAGCCAGCTGATTTAAGGCATCCCGTGCGGATTCTCATTGTCCATTAAACGCTTTTTTTGAATTTTGACCAGAATATGATATACTTAATTATCTTAGAAAATACAGAAGTTTATTGATATAGGAGAAAAAATGGCAGAGCCAGTGAAATTATTTCAGTATAATACCCTAGGAGCTTTGATGGCTGGACTTTATGGTGGGAGCATGACGATTGGGGAGCTCCTGAAATACGGCGATTTGGGGATTGGTACACTGGATTCCATTGATGGGGAGTTGATTGTTCTTGATGGTAAGGCCTATCAGGCCAAGGGATCTGGCGATGTGCCTGAAGTTGTAGAAGTTTCAGATGATGTAACGGTGCCCTACGCTGCGGTTGTTCCCCACCAAGCAGAGGTCATTTTCCGGCAGCGCTTCGAAATGACAGATGAAGAGCTGGAAAAGCGAATTGAATCCTATTACGATGGGGAAAATCTATTTCGCTCCATCAAGATTCATGGAGAATTTTCCCACATGCATGTGCGAATGATTCCAAAATCGACTTCAGAGAAGAAGTTTGCTGAAGTAGCCGTAAGTCAGCCTGAGTACCATGCGGACAATGTTTCTGGAACTATTGTTGGTTTTTGGACACCCGAAATTTTCCACGGTGTCAGTGTAGCCGGCTATCATCTTCACTTTATTTCAGATGATCATACCTTTGGTGGTCACGTTATGGACTTTGTTATCAAGGAAGGAATTGTGGAGCTAGGTGCTGTGGATCAGTTGGATCAACGTTTCCCAGTTCAAGACCGTAAGTTCCTCTTTGCAAAATTCAATGTCGATGAAGTAAGATCGGACATGGACAAGGTTGAGTAGTCAATTGCTGTGACAATTGTCTACTTCTGATAAAAAAGAGGCTAGGACTCTGCTGTCCCAACCTCTGAAAGATAACTAGAATTTTAAATTTAGTAAGTTTGAGGAGCCGAGGCTCCTCTTTTGTTTTTCAATATCCGCCAAATCGATATTTTAGAAACGGATTAGTTTACATTTTCATGCTTTTAATCTTTTCTTCATCTGGTGTGACGCGCAGGGTTTTCTGGCCCGTATAGGTGACAAATCCCGGCTTGCCACCAGTTGGCTTGTTGAGTTTTCTGACTTCAATCATGTCCACTTGGACCAGATTGGAGAGTCTGGCCTTGGAGAAGTAGGCCGCTAGCTCGGCAGCATCTGTCTTGACTTCATCGCTGGGCTGAAGATTGCCTGTGATGACCACATGACTGCCTGGAATATCCTTGGCGTGGAACCAAAGCTCGTCCTTCTTAGCTATCTTAAAAGTCAGCTCGTCATTTTGTAGGTTGTTGCGGCCGACGAGGATAATGGTTTGGCCATCTGTTGCCAGATATTTCTCCGGTTTCTGCCTCTTCTGGATTTTCTCTCTCTGGCGTCGGCGGATAAAGCCAGTCTGGATTAGTTCCTCCCGAATTTCTGCAATCTCAGTTAAGCTGGCCTGAGCAAGGGCGGTTTCCACGCTCTCTAGGTAGAGAACCGTAGCCCGAGTCTCCTCAATCAAGCTGGTCAGGTGTTTGACAGCTTCCTTGAGCTTCTGGTAGCGTTTGAAATAGCGCTGGGCATTTTGGTTAGGAGTCAGGGCCTTGTCAAGTGAGATGATAATCTTCTCACCCGTGTAGTAGTTATCCAGTTCCACTTGGTCCTGATCATTGGGCACCTGATGGAGGAAGGTGGTCAAGAGTTCTCCTTTTTGGCGGAATTCTTCTGCATTCTCCGTTGCTAGGAGCTCTTCCTCTTGCTTGCCCAGTTTTTTCCGGTTCTTATCCAACTCATTTTCTACTCGGCGAATCAGTTCGCTGGCCTGCTGGTTGACCCGATTGCGCTCAGCCTTGTCCTTATAGAAAGTATCCAAAAGCTCGGATAGCGTGGACATTTGGGTCTTGCTGTCAGAAAATAGCAGAGCAGAGAAGGATTTTTCGGTCAAGCTTGGCTGAGTCGGACTGGCAAAAAATGCTCGAAAGTTTTTGAGCTTGTCAGCTGTCAGACGGCCACTGAGCTCAGTAGCCGTATCCCGACCCAAGCCCTGGAAAATTTGCTGCAGGCGTTTGGGCTCTATATCCTCTGTCTGTAGGATCTGGAAGAGCTTTTCATCGCTCACAGTGAAAGGGTTGAGACTGCCAGTCTGAGGCGGTGCGACATAGGTTGAGCCTGGGAGGATCGTTCGATAGCTATTTTGTGAAAATCCGACGTGTTTGATAGCTTCAATAATCTTACCACTAGCCTTGTCCAAGAGGATAATGTTACTGTGTTTGCCCATGATTTCGATGACCAGAGTCACAGCCACGCTATCGCCGATTTCGTTCTTATTGGAGACGCTGATTTCCAAAATCCGGTCATTCTCCACTTGCTGAATCGCTTCAATGACGGCGCCCTGTAGGTATTTGCGCATGACCATGATAAAGGTATTAGGCACTGCTGGATTTTCAAACGTGGTATCTGTCAGCTGGACGCGCCCAAAGACAGAGTGGGCTGATAGGAGCAGCTTGTGACTTTTTCGATTGCTGCGAATTTGCAAGACCAGCTCCTGTTCAAAAGGTTGATTAATCTTTTGGATGCGGCCGCCCAGCAGTTCGCGGCGCAGCTCCTCTGTCATGTGGTGTAAAAAAAATCCGTCGAAAGACATACTTTTCTCCTTGAAAGTTGCTAAAGAAGATTATAACAAAAAACCAAGCCAAAAGCTTCTAAAGTCTCATCAAAAAGAAATTTATTTTTTTTCAATGATTATCGATATAAACAAAAACCGAATATTTTACAAAAATTTTCAAAAAAGCCTTGACATCCCTTCAGGAAAAATTTACAATATAGGAAATTAGAAAAGTAGTAGATGCATTTGTTTTTAGCGAGCTTGTGGTTGGTGGAAATGAGCAGCAATTCTTTACGAAATTGGGCTAATTGATAAATATGAATTTGAAACAATAAGAATTCGGTGCGCACACCTTACAGTGCAGCTTGTTTGATGACAAGACAGAGATATGGGGAATATTAGCTATTTTCCATAATTGAGGTGGCACCGCGATTTACGCCCTCACACAGAATACCTGTGTGAGGTTTTTTGTTACTTATTATAAAAAACAAGGAGAATTGCTCATGTTTAAACGATGGCGTCCCTAGGGATTGAATAGAAAAAATGAAATAAAGAAATGGAGAAAAAATATGAAAAATAAACGTTTAATGACTATTTTAGGCCTTTTGGCTATTTTGGTAATCGGTGGGATGGCTTATTCTAGCTTGAGTGGAAAGAGCAACGGATCTAAGACTGGCGACGATAGTAAGACAGTCAAGGTTGGTGTCTTGCAGTATGTCAGCCACCCTTCGCTTGATTTGATTTACAAGGGAATTCAAGATGGTCTAGCTGAGGAAGGCTACAAGGGCGATAAGATCAAGATTGACTTTATGAATGCTGAAGGCGATCAGAGCAAAGTCTCTACCATGAGTAAGCAGCTGGTGTCCAATGACAATGATGTGCTGATTGGGATTGCTACTCCATCTGCGCAAGGACTAGCTGCGGCTACTAAGGACAAGCCTATCGTCATGGGAGCTATCACAGATCCAGTTGGAGCAAACCTAGTGAAAAATCTGGAAAAGCCAGGTGCTAATATCACAGGTGTTTCTGACCACAATCCAGCCAAGCAACAACTAGAGTTGATTAAAAAATTAACGCCAAATGTGAAAACGATCGGTGCCCTCTATTCTAGCAGTGAAGACAACTCCAAAGCTCAGGTAGAAGAGTTTAAAAAATTGGCTGAAGAGGCAGGCTTCAAGGTAGAGGAATACTCTGTTCCTTCAACCAATGAAATTGCTTCAACCATGAATGTCATGACTGGCAAGGTTGATGCTATCTGGATTCCAATTGATAATACCATTGCGTCAGCTTTTGCGACAGTTGTGTCCAGCAATAAAGAAGCTAAGAAACCGATTTATCCAAGTGCGACAGCCATGGTAGAAGAAGGCGGTCTTGCCTCTGTCGTTGTAGACCAGTATGACCTCGGTGTTGCGACAGGTAAAATGGCTGCTAAAGTCCTTAAAGGTGCTAAACCAGCTGACACTGCAGTGGATATTTTTGATAAAGGTAAATCTGTTATCAATACTAAAAATGCCAAAGAACTCGGTATCACTGTACCAGAAGATACTCTCAAAGAAGCAGGACAAGTGATTAAATAGAAAGAAAGGAAGTCTGTTGCTCAACGGACTTCCTTTTCTTCTTGTAAATTCTATAACTGAGCTTGCGAAATGTTTAGAAATCTGTTAGAATGAATTATAATTGAATAGCAATCCGCAAGACCAGTAACCTAGGGGAAGTTTAACAGGGAGGGGAGCCAGCGACTGAGAGCTCTCTAGATGAAAGCTAGGCGAATTCACTTGCTTTAGGATTGGTAATTAAGGTCTGGCTTGCCAGATAAAAAACGGATGGTACCGCGTGTCAACGCTCCGCTTCGGTGTGAGTGAGACCGCGGTTTTTATTTTTGGAGGAACTATGTCAACAATTGAAGAACGATTGCAGAGTCTGCGTGAGGAAACTTTAGCCCAATTGCAGACCATTACTCTGGAAAATGCTAAGGATATGCAGGAGCTGAAAGTATCTGTCCTAGGGAAAAAAGGAAGTCTTACTGAGATTCTCAAAGGGATGAAGGATGTTTCTGCTGAGATGCGCCCTATTATCGGGAAGCACGTCAATGAAGCACGAGATGTGCTGAATGCAGCCTTTGAGGAAGCAGCTCAAATCTTGGAAGAGCAGAAAGTCGCAGCCCAGCTGGCCAATGACGCCTTGGATGTAACCCTGCCAGGTCGTAAGATTCCAGCTGGAAATCGCCATATTTTGACCCAAACGAGTGAAGAAATCGAAGATATCTTTATCGGTATGGGCTATCAGGTTGTAGATGGTTTTGAAGTTGAGTCAGATTACTATAACTTTGAGCGGATGAATCTACCTAAAGACCACCCTGCGCGAGATATGCAGGATACCTTCTACATCACAGAAGAGATCCTCTTGCGTACTCACACATCTCCTGTCCAAGCTCGTGCGATGGATGCCCATGATTTTAGCCAAGGACCGCTCAAGATGATCTCTCCGGGACGTGTCTTCCGTCGTGATACAGACGATGCGACTCACTCTCACCAGTTTCACCAGATTGAAGGTCTGGTCGTAGGGGAAAATATCTCTATGGCTGACTTGCAAGGAACCTTGCAGCTGATTATTCAAAAAATGTTTGGTGCGGATCGTAAGATTCGTCTGCGCCCATCTTACTTCCCATTCACAGAGCCATCTGTCGAAGTGGACGTCTCTTGCTTTAAGTGTGGTGGTGCCGGCTGTAATGTCTGCAAGAAGACTGGCTGGATCGAAATCATGGGAGCTGGAATGGTGCATCCAAGTGTCTTGGAAATGAGTGGCATTGATTCAGAGAAATATTCTGGCTTTGCCTTTGGTCTCGGTCAGGAGCGGGTAGCTATGCTTCGCTACGGTATCAACGATATTCGTGGCTTCTACCAAGGCGATGTACGTTTTTCAGAGCAATTTAAGTAAGAAGCTTAGAAACAGGATTTGAACAATCCCATAACAACAAGACTGATTAACAATGTTTGCGAGCTTGAAATGCGCGGAAATGGTGTTCATCAGTTTAGCTGCCTATAAGACAATTTTAGCTGGGAATATCGCTCACAGCTGCTTCTGAGAAAGGGGTGCCCTATGTTAGTTAGAGTTCAGCCAGAAGATCTGGATATTTTGCGGGAGTTAGAAGTGCAGACCTACCAAGAAACTTTTGGTCCATTCATCAAGCAGGCAGACTTGGAGCATTATTTTGCCCACGAGCTGGCGCGTGAAAGGCTGGCGCGGGAGTTGGAGAATCCTGAGTCTGAGCATTATTTTGTGTTGGACAAGGAGCAAAAGATTGCTGGTTTTCTCAAGTGTAATTGGGGCCAGGCTCAGACAGAGCAGGAGTTGGAAGATTCCTTTGAAATTCAACGGATTTATGTGCTTGCCTCCCATCAGGGCCTCGGCTTGGGCAAGGAAATGTTTGAATTTGCCCTAGAAGAGGCTGAGAAACGTGGCTTTAGCTGGGCTTGGCTAGGTGTTTGGGAAAGAAATTTTAAGGCGCAGAACTTTTACTTTAAATATGGCTTTGAAAGGTTTAGCCAGCATGAGTATATCACTGGTGATACGGTCGATATTGACTGGCTTTTAAGGAAGAAATTAAACTAAAAAGACGATAACATCGCTGTTTATTGGACTTTTAGTAAAAACAGAAATTTATAGAGAGGAATCAAATACGACCGAAGAGACGAATGGACTGGCTTTGTCTATGAAGTCAGAGTTAGGTCTGGTCGGTCGTAAAATCATACATATGTTAGTTAGTTATAAATGGTTAAAAGAACTGGTTGATTTAGATGTGACGAGTGCCGAGCTGGCGGAGAAAATGTCCACAACTGGTATTGAAGTAGAAGGAGTCAGCTCGCCAGCTGAAGGTCTTTCGAAAATTGTTGTCGGAGAAGTTCTGAGCTGCGAGGATGTTCCAGATACCCACCTGCACCTCTGTCAAGTCAATGTTGGTGAAGACGAGCCTCGCCAGATTGTCTGTGGAGCACCGAATGTCCGTGCTGGAATCAAGGTTATGGTGGCTGTACCAGGCGCTCGCATTGCAGATAATTATAAGATTAAAAAAGGGAAAATCCGTGGCTTGGAGTCACTGGGCATGATTTGCTCTCTCGGTGAGCTGGGAATTTCTGATTCTGTCGTGCCAAAGGAATTTGCGGATGGTATTCAAATCCTGCCTGAAGAAGCAGTGCCGGGCGAGGAAGTCTTCTCTTATCTGGACTTGGACGATGAGATTATCGAGCTTTCCATCACACCAAACCGGGCTGATGCTCTGTCTATGCGTGGGGTGGCTCATGAAGTTGCTGCAATCTATGACAAGTCAGTACATTTTAAAGATTTTCCGCTGGTGGAAAATGAAAAGCAGGCAGCTGACAGTCTTTCAGTAGCCCTTGAGACAGAGAAAGCCCCTTACTACGCGGCTCGTATCTTGGAAAATGTCACTATTGCTCCAAGTCCTCAGTGGCTGCAAAATCTCCTCATGAACGAAGGAATCCGTCCGATTAACAATGTAGTGGACGTGACTAACTACATCCTGCTCTACTTTGGTCAGCCCATGCATGCCTTTGATCTGGATACGTTTGAGGGTGACCAGATTGTTGTGCGGGAAGCGCGTGCTGGTGAAAAACTGGTGACGCTGGACGGTGAAGAGCGCGAGCTGGAAGTGAGCGACCTAGTTATCACTGTGGCAGATAAGCCAGTGGCTTTGGCTGGTGTTATGGGTGGTCAAGCAACAGAAATCTCTGGCCAGTCCACTCGTGTTGTTCTGGAGGCAGCAGTCTTTGATGGTAAATCAATCCGCAAGACCAGCGGTCGCCTTAACCTACGCTCGGAATCATCTTCCCGCTTTGAAAAAGGGATTAACCTTGCAACAGTAACCAAAGCTCTAGATGCTGCTGCTAGCATGATTGCTGACTTGGCAGGTGCAACTGTTCATGCAGGTATTGTCCAAGCAGGACAGTTAGATACGACTGACAAGCAGGTTTCGACTAGCCTTTCTGATGTCAACCGAGTTCTGGGAGCAGATTTGACTTATGCGGATATTGAAGATATTTTCCGTCGTCTAGGCTTTGGTCTTAGCGGATCTGCGGACTTGTTCACAGTCAGCGTGCCTGCTCGTCGTTGGGATATTAGTATTCCAGCAGATCTTTACGAGGAAATTGCTCGTATTTATGGCTACGACCGCTTGCCAGTTTCCCTACCTCAAGATGCTGGAACAGCTGGTGAATTGACGGCTACTCAGAAGCTACGTCGTAAGGTTCGGACGGTGGCTGAAGGAGCAGGTCTGACCGAGATTATTTCTTATGCCTTGACCACGCCAGAAAAAGCTGTCGAATTTACGCTTAATCCTACAAATCTAACGGAGCTTATGTGGCCTATGACAAGGGAGCGCAGTGTTCTCCGCCAAAATATGCTCTCAGGCATGTTGGATACTGTCAGCTACAATGTTGCTCGTAAAAATAAGGATTTAGCCCTGTATGAAATTGGGAAAATCTTTGAACAAACAGGCAATCCGAAGGAAGAATTGCCTAACGAAATCAATAGCTTTGCCTTTGCTCTAACTGGCTTGGTAAGTGAAAAAGATTTCCAAACGCCAGCGACTCCTGTGGACTTCTTCTACGCTAAGGGTGTGGTTGAAGCGCTCTTTGATCGCTTGGGATTAGAAGCTGATTATCAGGCGACTGACCAACTTAAGAGTCTGCACCCGGGTCGGACAGCGCTGATTTCGATCAAGGATCAGCCAGTGGGCTATGTTGGGCAGGTTCATCCAGTGACGGCCAAGGCTTATGATATCCCAGAAACCTATGTGGCTGAGCTCAATCTGACGGCTATTGAGGCGAGTCTTGAGCCAGAACAGCCTTTTGTAGAAATCACCAAATTCCCAGCTGTTACTCGTGATGTGGCTTTGTTGCTCAAAGCAGAAATCAGCCACAGACAGGTGGTAGAAGCGATTCAAGCTGCCGGAGTGAAACGTTTGACGGATATCAAGCTCTTCGATATCTTTTCTGGTGAAAAGCTGGGTGTTGGCCTCAAGTCTATGGCCTACACACTGACCTTCCAAAATCCAGAAGATAGCCTGACCGATGATGAAGTGGCTAAATACATGGAAAAAATCCAAAAATCCTTGGAAGAAAATGTTGGAGCAGAAGTGCGCTAGTATATACAAAGAGAAGCAGTCCTTAAGGGCTGCTTTTGGCTATAAAAGAGCTTTATAAAAGTCGTGATTTATGATATTCTAGTCCCATAAAGATTTTACAGAAAGAATATTTTAATGGAATATAAAAGAAGTTATGCGGGTGAAATCACTGGAATTATCATTGTTATTGTTCTTGTAATTATGTTAATTGTGACAATTCAATCACCAAGGAGTAGTGGTACTAGCTATAACGATAGTCTCGAGAAGTTGGATACGGGAATAAAAGATGCAAGGTTGGATGAAAGCCCGATGACTATTGAAAAGGCTAAATATTTTTTTGGACCGGATTTTGCACCTGAGAATGAAACACCAGAAGAAGAGCAAAAAAGACTGCAAGCTTTTGTAGAGACCTATAATAAACAATTAGAGTCCGAGCAAGCTTCTATTCGCAGGGAAAAGGAGGCTGAACAAGAAATTATCAATCAAAATAATCAATTTCTAGTTATAATTCTGATTGGTGCAGGTGTTGTGGTAGCAATTTTAAGTTTCTTGGCTTATAAGAAGGCCAATGAGCCTGCAGCTTTTGCTATTTCTGATGATAAAATTGATGTCAAACCTTCTGTTTTCCAAGATATAAATCAAATTGATTTAACAAATATTAAGCAAATCGAGTATGAAATTAGAACTTCTTATTCTAAAAATTCGAAAAGGATTTATCGAATGCTTTATTTTAAAGGTAAAAAAGGAAATACCCTTGGAGAGATTGACTTGGACGAGCTTGCTGATGCTGATTTCAATAGTATTTATAAAGAAATCAGTAAGCGAACTCCGCATATTGAATGGATCTTTCCAGAGTAAGAGAAAGATTAATAGTCGATGAATCAACTGGCTTTTTGTCTCGCTAACTTTATTACTGGGAACAAACAATGTTGTAGATGGTTCTGGAAGAATTCGAAAGTGAAGATTAGAAGGAAAAGTAATTATGGAAAATTTGAACCAAATTTCCCAATGTCAGACTCTTTGGGCTAAAAATAAATATTTAGTGCTCAATCATTCTAGTAAGATTTATCTGGAAATCCGCCAATATCTAAAAAGCGACTTGCTGGAAGCAGCACATGTTCAAGACTTGATTAATCAGGCGATAGCCCTGCCTGAAAATCGCGGTCAGGTCTGCAATGCTTTTCAGCATGTTTGGGGCTATTTTAAGAAAAAAGCTAGCCCAGCTGAAAAAGAAAATTTTATGCTTCTTTTAGAGCGATACCAAGTAGGTCAGGTGAAGCAGGAGATTTTGGTAGAAGCTGTGAAAGATTTGCTTAGAAAGTACCCCAATCCCTATCTGCAACAGTCGACCTTGATATTTGGGGATGATGCAGAAGGCTCGTCCATCAAGGATGACTAACTTTGATCCTCTAGAAGAAGCAAGAAATTCTACATCTCCAGTCAAGTTAGGCTGGAGAATTTTCTATTTTTAGATAAAAAAATGCTATATGATTGACAAATAAAACAGACAAGTGTAGAATATATATAAACTACAAATGTAGAAAAAGGAGAAAACGATATGAGTATTTCGAAAAAAATCTTTACTGTAATCTTATCATTAACAGTCGCAGTTTTATTGACTGCTTGTTCAGGCAATGCTAATCAGGTAGGAAATGCTAACTCATCACAAAATACCCAAAGCCAGACATCACAGCCTGCGCAAGAACAGACTTCTTCATCCAATGCAGGTCAGACCAGCAATCTAAACGGACGCTACCAAGCAACTGACCATGATGGAGACCAGCATGTCCTCGAAATCAATGGTAGGACTGGTACTTGGACTGAGACCGAGGTCGATGGTAGTAAGGAAATCAAGCAGGTACAGGTAGATGCAGCGAACCAAAGACTAATTGTCGGTGACGATGTCAAAAGTTACCGACAAAATGGCAATCAGCTGATTGTGGACGAATTGGATGATGATCCAGACACTCTGACCTTTACCAAGCAATAAGGCGATTTTCAATCTGCTCTGGGAAAGAGAAAGTGCAGGTCAGATAGCGGTCGAAACCTAGAGAAAAGAAACAAGGCAAGCTTCGGTATATGAACTGAAGCCCTTGTTTCTTTTTATTTTATGAATTTCTTTCAAGGAATGTTTCTTACTTAGGGAATCGCTATATGACTTAGTGATTTTTGTGTGAATCTAGTTACCATTAGTCTCATATGTTTTTCTAGCTTGCTTCTTTATGATATAATGATCTTTAATATCTCAAAGGAGGACAGCTTTGTTTTTAGCTTTTAAAGAGATTGTCTACAGTCGCGGACGCTATCGTTTAGTGGTTGCTGTGGTCTTTCTCATTACCTATATGGTTTTCTTTTTATCCAGTCTTTCCGTCGGCTTGGCTAGGCTCAATCGCTTGGCTTTGGACCAATGGCAGGCTGAGTCAATCGTCTTGTCAGAGTATGCCAATAAGAATCTGGTTGCTTCGACTCTAAAGGAAGAGGAGTATAGTAGCCTGCTTCAAGGGGACTCAATTGCGGCTTTGGGACAGACGGCAGCAGTGGCCAATTATGAAGATGGGACTGATAAACTCAATGCTCAAGTTTTTGGTCTCTCTTGGGATAGTTTTCTAGCGCCTGACATTATTGAGGGACGTTCTGCTGAGACTGCTTATGAAGTTATTGCGGATAAGCGTCTGCAACAAAAAGGTGTGAAATTGGGCGACCAGCTTCAACTCAATGGCAGTGAGCACCTCTATCAGGTTGTTGGCTTCACAGAGGATAATAGCTTCTTTACGCAACCTGTAATTTTTATGGATCTAGATGATTTCAGGGAATTAAAGTACGGCTCTAGTCAGGTTAAGAATATCAGCGCACTTGTGGTCAAAGATAGTCAAAAAATTGAAGAAACAGGGCTCAGTCAGCTTTCTATGAGTGATTTTATAGAAAATATCCCTGGTTATCAGCCTCAGGTTCTGACTTTTTCCTTTATGATTGGGGCCATGGTTCTGATTACCTTTTTAGTATTGGGGATTTTCATGTACATTATCACCATTCAGAAGACCCAACTTTACGGTATTATGCGTGCCCAAGGGATTGCCAGCGGGAAGATTATTGCTTCTATTTTCTGGCAGATTTTCATCCTGTCTACTCTGGGAATCAGCTTAGCTGTCTTGGCTCTTTTGGGAACCCAGCTAGTCTTGCCGGCCTCTATGCCGTTTTACAGTGACTGGCGATCTTATGCTGGATTGATTGTCCTCATTATTTTCATGTCACTGGCTGGCGGTCTCTTGTCTATTCGTCGGGTTCTGAAAATTGACCCTATCACAGCGATTGGAGGTGAGTAAATGTCAATCATAGAACTAAAAGGGGTTACAAAAGAATATGGTCAGGGGCATACGCTGGTTCAAGCCCTGAAACCAACTGATTTTCAACTGGAAGCGGGGCAGTTTGTAGCTATTATCGGGCCGTCAGGCTCGGGTAAGACAACCTTTCTGACCTTGCTGGGGCATTTGCAAACTCCTTCAAAAGGCCAGATTCTCCTGCATGGGAAAGATACCTCCCAGCTCAAGGAAAAGGAAAGGGCTGCCCTACGTTTCAATGATTTTGGCTTTATTTTGCAGGCTTCCAATCTCATTCCTTTTTTGAAAATCGAAGACCAGTTCCAGCTGATTGACCGCTTGTCTAAAAAAGAAAGGACAGAACTAGACAGTCTGATTGAGTTGCTGGATCTAAAAGGAACGCTCAAGCAGTATCCCAAAGAATTGTCTGGTGGGGAACGGCAGCGGGCTGCTATCGCAAGAGCGCTTTACAACAGCCCTGATATTATCTTGGCTGATGAGCCGACAGCTAGTCTGGATACGGAGCGGGCTAAGCGCGTGGTTCATCTGCTCAAAGAAGTGACCCAGAAATTCAACAAGAGCGTGGTCATGATTACCCATGATACCCGCCTACTGGACGAGGTTGACAAGGTCTATGAAATGCAAGACGGAGTGCTGACTCAAGTCCGATAAAGATGTGCCCAAACAGAAAAATAGTTTGGGACAAGGAGAGTACCTCGCTTCATGACCAGGCAAATTCTCAGCTAGATTGAATAGACAAATAAACACAGTTCTGTTTTTCAAGAACCGTGTTTCGTTTTCTTCATTTTTTGGTGATTTTCAGGATTTATTTTGGTGGTGCGGGCTTTGTGGAGGAGAAGCTCCAGCCAGCTGCGTTTTTGGATGCGCTCTCTGACTTGTCCATTCTTTCGACTTTCTAGGTATTCGCCTAGATTTTTTGCTTTGATAAACTCTGTGATTCCCATATTATTTTCCTAGGCAGAATTGGCTGAAGAGCTGGGTGATAAGCTCGTCTGGTGCAGCATCTCCAGTGATTTCACCAAGGATTTCCCAAGTACGGGTCAGATCGACTTGGAGGAGATCTACAGGCATGCCTAGTTCCAGTCCCTGATTGACGGCTTGCAGGCTTTCGACAGCCTTTTCGATGAGAGAGATGTGACGGGCATTGGACAGATAGGTGGCGTCTTGCTCGACAATTCCAGCATTCTCAAAGAAGAGCTGATTGATACGATCCTCGATTTTATCAATATTTTGGTTGTAGAGGACGGAAATCTTGATAAAATCTGCTGGCAGCTGATCCAGTTCAATCCTCTCTTCAAGGTCAGTCTTGTTCAGCAGGACGATGCGATTGCTGTCTTGGCTGATTTCAAGCAATTGGAGGTCTTGCTCCGTCAGAGGCTCGCTGGCATTGAGGACCAAGAGAACCAAGTCAGCTTCCTGTAAGGCTTTTTTAGAGCGCTCAACGCCAATCTGCTCCACAAGATCATCCGTTTCCCGAATCCCTGCGGTATCAATAAGCTTGAGAGGTACGCCGTGGATATTGACATACTCCTCGATCACATCACGAGTTGTCCCCTCGATATCGGTCACAATAGCCTTATCCTCGCGCAAAAGATTGTTGAGGAGGCTGGATTTACCAACATTGGGCCGACCGATGATGGCAGTCGAAATTCCTTCGCGCAGAATCTTGCCTCGTCGAGCAGTTTTGAGAAGCTGTGTCAGAAGTTGCTCGAATTCAAGTGTTTTTTCACGAATGATTTCCGTCGTTGCTTCCTCAACATCGTCGTACTCAGGATAGTCGATATTGACCTCGACCTGAGCCAGTGTGTTGAGGATTTCCTGGCGGGTGCTATTGATAAGGTCGGAGAGAGAGCCGTCCAGCTGTTTGACAGCATTGTTCATGGCTTTATCGGTCTTGGCCCGGATGATGTCCATGACGGCCTCAGCCTGAGTCAAATCCACACGCCCATTGAGAAAGGCCCGCTTGGTAAACTCACCAGGTTCTGCCAGTCTAGCCCCCACGCGGATAGCCAGCTGCAGGATTTCATTGGTAACCGCAATTCCGCCGTGGGTGTTGATCTCGATGATATCCTCGCGCGTGAAGGTCTTGGGAGAGCGCATAGCGCCGACCATGACCTCATCTAGAATCTCCTGATTTTGAGGGTCAACGATATGCCCGTAGTTGAGTGTGTGGCTGGCCACTTTGCTTAAATCCTTGCCTTTAAAGATTTTTTTTGCAATAGCAAAGCTGTCAGTCCCGCTTAGTCTGACGATACCGATGGCTCCTTCCCCAAGAGGGGTCGAAATCGCAGCGATGGTATCAAATTCTCGTGTTATCATGTATATCCTTTCTGAAAGCTTATTTAATAAGCTTTTCCTACCAGTTCGTCCAAAATTCACCCAAAAAGTTTTTGAGGTTTGTGCATCATTTTGTCCTTACTTTGCATCAATTAATATGTATAATAGGAAAGTGATAGTTAAATCCTTGTGTCTTAGTAAAATGCGATTGATGGCTAGAGTTTCTTCCTTGATTTTACCAATATTCATAAAAGAAAAACAGCTGTCGGGTAGGAAATTTATTTTATTCTAAACCTGTTCCTATCTTGCTAGTCAGTAGGAAAGAACCGTCTTCGTTTTTTGAAAAAGTTAGGATGACGGCTTGATATTTGCTTCCTCCTGGTAAGTAGGTGATGGTTTTTAATTCAGAGCCGCTGACAGTAGAAGTAGTTTCGTCAGTTGGTTTGCCGTGGTCGCGAATGACGTCGTCGTATTTTGTTCCGCCTGCACCTCTTTTCAAAATATCGCCCTCTTTGAGTGCATCAAATTCTGCTTTTGTCCATGTAAACGTCGTACTTTCTTCTTTTTCCTTTTCTTCTTTTCTTTCTGACGAATCAAAATAGGAACTATAAGAGCTCGAAAGAGTATCAAACCTTTTTCCCATCTCATTGAACATACGGGAATAGAATGACTGAGTGACAAGGGCGATAATTAAGGAGAAAAAGGAAATGACAGAGCCGATTATAGCCAAAGTTTTCGGTTTCTTTTGGTTAATAATGAGACCAATAATAGCAAGGATAAGAGCGATAGTACCGATAAAAAAAGATAGATAATTGATGATTGGTATCCAGGAGCCAAGTAAAGCGATTGCTCCAAAGACAATGGCTAAAATACCTAAAACTTTATTTTCTTGCTGCATCATAACAACCTCCTCAGATTTTCTATGGTTTACTACTTGAAATATGTATTTCTTTTAGTAATTTGCCTATCTTCATTGTAGCGTAAAATAGAACTAGGAGCAAGATTTTAAGGAGATTTTCGTAAAATGAAGCACTGTTAAAGTGCGATGAACCGTTTAAAGAGCTGAAAACACTTTCAAATTTCAAAGAATTGTGATATACTAAACATAGTTGATTTGAGGAGGTGCTATGGAAACTCTAAAGAAATTAGCAGGCATCAAGGCTGCTGAATTTGTCGAAGACGGGATGGTGGTCGGTCTGGGAACAGGTTCGACTGCTTACTATTTTGTCGAGGAAATTGGTCGACGTATCAAAGAGGAAGGCTTGCAGATTACTGCAGTCACCACCTCTAGCGTGACTAGCAAGCAAGCAGAAGGCTTGGGAATTCCGCTGAAATCCATTGATGAAGTGGATCAGGTCGATGTGACCGTTGATGGAGCTGATGAAGTAGATCCTCAATTCAACGGCATCAAAGGCGGAGGCGGAGCCCTGCTGATGGAGAAAGTTGTCGCGACCCCTACCAAGGACTATATCTGGGTGGTTGATGAGAGCAAATTGGTTCAAAAGCTAGGTGCTTTCAAGCTGCCAGTCGAAGTAGTGCAATATGGTGCGGAGCAAGTTTTCCGTCGCTTTGCCGAGGCAGGCTACAAGCCAAGTTTCCGTGAAAAAAATGGCCAACGTTTTATCACGGATATGCAGAATTTCATTATTGATCTAGATTTAGGTGTAATCGAAAATCCAGTCGAATTTGGCCGAGAATTAGATCATATTGTGGGCGTTGTTGAGCATGGGCTTTTCACCCAAATGGTCAACAAGGTTATCGTCGCTGGTCAAGGTGGCGTGAACATTTTAGAAGCAAATAACTAGAAAAGAGGTTTTCATGTCAAAATTTAATCGTATTCACTTAGTCGTTATGGACTCAGTTGGAATTGGAGCGGCACCAGATGCTAACAATTTTGTTAATGCAGGGGTGCCAGATGGAGCTTCTGATACGCTGGGACACATTTCCAAAGCAGTCGGTCTAGATGTGCCAAATATGGCCAAGCTAGGTCTGGGCAATATCGAGCGTGAGCAGGCTCTGAAAACTGTACCAGCTGAGGAAAATCCAAGTGGTTACTATACTAAATTAGAAGAAGTTTCTTTAGGCAAAGACACGATGACAGGCCACTGGGAAATCATGGGTCTGAACATTACTGAGCCTTTTGATACTTTCTGGAATGGCTTCCCAGAGGAAATCTTGACTAAAATTGAAGAATTTTCTGGTCGCAAAGTTATTCGTGAGGCGAACAAACCTTATTCTGGCACGGCAGTTATTGACGACTTCGGGTCTCGTCAGATGGAAACTGGCGAATTGATTATCTATACTTCTGCAGATCCAGTGCTTCAAATCGCAGCTCATGAGGAGATAATTCCTTTAGATGAGCTCTATCGTATCTGCGAATACGCTCGCTCTATTACCTTGGAACGCCCTGCGCTTCTAGGACGGATCATCGCTCGCCCTTATGTAGGTGATCCAGGCAACTTCACTCGTACAGCCAATCGCCATGACTATGCAGTCTCTCCATTTGAGCCAACTGTTTTAGACAAGCTCAATGAAGCTGGCATTGATACTTATTCAGTTGGTAAGATTAACGACATCTTCAACGGTGCAGGTATCAACCACGACATGGGCCACAACCAGTCCAATAATCATGGTGTAGACAATTTGGTCAAGGCTATTCAGTCTGAGGATTTCAAGTATGGCTTCTCATTTACCAACTTGGTAGACTTCGATGCTCTTTATGGTCACCGTCGTGATCCGCATGGCTACCGTGATTGTCTGCAGGAATTCGACGCTCGCTTGCCAGAAATCATTGAAAACATGCGTGAAGACGACTTGCTCATGATTACTGCTGACCACGGTAACGATCCGACCTATGCCGGAACTGACCACACTCGTGAGTACATTCCACTCTTGGTTTTTGGTAAATCCCTCAAGGGAAATGGTCATTTGCCTGTTGGACATTTTGCGGATATTTCAGCAACCATCGCTGATAACTTTGGTGTCGACAAGGCCATGATCGGTGAAAGCTTCTTGGACAAATTGGTATAATCATAAGAGAGTGAGGAAAATATTTTATGACAACGTTATCTGAGAAAATCAAAGCAACGGCAGCCTTTTTGAAAGAAAAAGGTATGACAGAGCCTGAATTTGGTCTGATCTTAGGATCTGGTTTGGGAGAATTAGCTTCTGAAATTGAAAATGCTGTTAGTCTTGACTATGCGGATATTCCAAACTGGGGCCGCTCAACTGTCGTTGGTCACGCTGGGAAATTAGTCTATGGAGACTTGGCAGGCCGCAAAGTCTTGGCACTGCAAGGCCGTTTCCATTTCTATGAAGGAAATCCATTAGAAGTCGTTACCTTCCCAGTTCGTGTGATGAAGGCTCTTGGTGCGACAGGTGTCATTGTGACCAATGCTGCTGGTGGTATCGGCTATGGTCCTGGTACGCTTATGGCCATCACTGACCATATCAATATGACTGGCCAAAATCCTTTGATCGGTGAAAACTTGGATGAATTTGGTCCACGTTTCCCTGACATGTCTAAATCTTATACACCAGAATACCGTGCCGTCGCTCACAAAGTTGCTGATAAGCTTGGTATCAAGCTGGATGACGGTGTCTATATTGGTGTTACCGGTCCAACTTACGAAACGCCAGCAGAAATCCGTGCTTATAAGACACTCGGAGCAGATGCAGTTGGCATGTCTACTGTTCCCGAAGTGATCGTGGCTGCCCATTCAGGCTTGAAAGTTCTCGGAATTTCATGCATTACCAATCATGCTGCTGGATTCCAAGAAGAGCTTAATCACGAGGAAGTGGTTGAAGTGACAGAGCGTGTCAAAGGTGATTTCAAACGACTACTTAAAGCCATTCTTGCTGAATTGTAAGAAAATAAAATATTAAACGAAGGAAAGGTAGAGCGAAGTGTTCAGATTTGAACACGAGCGGAAAACTCGGAAAATAGATAATCTGACTGAGAAATCAGGATTTCTCGTCAGATTCCTAATTTTCAGTCGTTTTCTTGTCGCTCTTTGTATCATAAATTATGTCTATCCATATTGCTGCTAAACAAGGTGAGATTGCTGATAAAATTCTCTTGCCAGGCGATCCGCTTCGTGCTAAGTTTATTGCGGAGAATTTCCTTGAAGATGCTGTTTGTTTTAACGAAGTGCGTAACATGTTTGGCTACACTGGTACTTACAAGGGTCAGCGGGTTTCTGTCATGGGAACTGGGATGGGAATGCCGTCTATTTCCATCTATGCGCGTGAGCTGATTGTGGACTACGGAGTGAAAAAGCTGATTCGTGTGGGAACGGCTGGCTCGCTCAATGCCGATGTGCACGTTCGTGAATTGGTTTTGGCTCAAGCAGCTGCGACAAACTCAAACATTATCCGCAATGACTGGCCTCAATATGATTTTCCGCAGATTGCCAGCTTTGACTTGCTGGACAAGGCTTATCATATTGCTAAAGACTTGGGCATGACAACCCATGTCGGAAATGTTTTGTCATCAGATGTTTTCTATTCGAACTATTTTGAAAAAAATATCGAGCTAGGCAAATGGGGCGTCAAAGCTGTTGAAATGGAAGCTGCAGCACTTTACTATCTGGCTGCCCAGCACCAAGTAGATGCCCTAGCTATCATGACCATTTCTGATAGCTTGGTCAATCCTGACGAAGATACGACAGCAGAGGAACGCCAAAATACCTTCACTGATATGATGAAGGTTGGTTTGGAAACCTTGATTGATTAAGCATGAATCTAGATTTAAAAGAGGAAATTCTCTTTGCGATTTCCCGTTATGACTATGCTTATGCCTATAAACTGGCACAGAAGTTGATGGGAAGTTCCTCGATTGTAACCAGCTTATTGGCTATTCTGGCAGAGCGCAGAGAGCTCAATATTCTGCCAGCCATGGATGAAGAGTTGAAGACTGCCTTGCAGACGCAAAGCGGTTTTCAGCTTTTTTGTCATACCGATTTGGCTGACGAGCAGCTAGCCAACTATCTCTATGATTTGGAAGCCAAGCTGCGCAATGAGCAGATTATTGACTTCGTTCGGGCGGTCAGCCCAGCGATTTATCGGATTTTCATGCGCTTGATCAAGCTAGAAATCCCTGATATTGACCACTTTATCCATAATTCTCGTGAAGCTAGCTATGACCGCTGGAAGTTTGAACGGATGCGGGAGTCGGATTATGCTGCCTTGCATGATTTTCATGCAGAGAGCACAGTCAATTCATCCAGTTTGACAGAGCTGATTTTGCATTTGGATCTGCCAGAGTCTGTCAAGGAAGAGGTCAGACAGCTGCGGGAGTTGGAGAAGTCAGTCCGAAATCCGCTGGCTCATCTGATTAAGCCCTTTGATGAGGCAGAATTATATCGGACGACCGGCTTTTCATCCCAGCATTTCATGGAGATTTTAGTGGACTTGGCTCGCTTTACAGGGATTGTCTATGATCGGGAACATTTTTATTTTGATGAGGCAAATCGCTTAGTTAGAGCTTTATTGACAGGAGAGGAAAATGGATAAAATACAGCAGTTGCAAGACATGATTGACCAAAGTCAGAATATCGTCTTTTTCGGCGGAGCGGGTGTCTCGACTGAGTCTAATATCCCTGACTTTCGCAGTTCGGATGGGATTTACAGTGTCAAGCTGGGTCGGCATTTTACGGCAGAGCAGCTAGTTTCGCATACTATGTTTGAGCGCTATCCGCAGGAGTTTTTCGACTTTTACAAGAAATACCTGCTCTATCCAGATGCCAAGCCCAATGCGGCTCACGCCTATCTGGCTCATTTGGAGAAAACCGGCAAGCTCAAGGCTGTAGTGACGCAAAATATTGATAGCCTGCACGAAATGGCTGGTTCAAAAAATGTCCTCAAGCTGCACGGCAGTGCGGATAGAAATTTCTGTCTAGATTGTCAGCGATTTTACGATTTGGAGGCATTTCTAGCTCTGCCTGGAACGGTGCCCTACTGCCCTGACTGCGGTGGCGTGATCAAGCCTGATGTGACCCTCTATGAAGAGTCCTTGGATATGGAGACTTTCCATCAAGCCGCGCAGGCTATTCATCAAGCCGACCTGTTGATCATCGGGGGAACCTCCTTGGTGGTTTATCCCGCAGCCAGTCTCATCCAGTACTTTGCTGGCAAGCATCTGGTCGTTATCAACAAGACCAGCATTCCGCAGGACAAGCAAGCTGACCTAGTCATTGAGGGTAAGATTGGGGAAGTTTTTGCGCAGTTGAGGCAGTAAAACTAAAAACATTTTTTGCTAGGAATGTTTGGTTAGAAAATAAAAATAGGATTTTTATGGCTGATTTATATATTCAAAATTCGTCTTGTAGCTTGTCGGTGAGGGAGCAGCGTGTGCTTGTGAGAAACGAGGAGTAGATCCTTTTGAAGGAAATTTCTTTTAATCTGATTGATAATATCTTGGTCTTTGGCAATGCTCAGCTGTCTACTCAGCTACTGAAAGCCTTGGCTAATAGGGACATTTTTGTATTCTATTTCTCGAGCAAGGGCGAGTTTCTATTTTCCCTTGATTCCTTTAGGAAGGAAGATTTTGAAAAGCAGCGCAGTCAGGCTCGGGCTTCTTTTGACTCAGACTTTTGTTTGGGCATTGCTCGGAAAATCGCTGCGGACAAGATCGGAAATCAGCTCAATCTGCTCCAGGCTTTTGACGAAAATGACTTGCTGGATGAGGAAGATTTCAAACGCTTTGGAGATGCGCTGGTGTATCTCGAGCAAGCGAGAAGCATCGCGGAAATTATGGGAATCGAAGGAAGACTGGCTAAATCTTACTTTTACCTCTTGAACTTACTGGTCATTGATGGCTTTCATTTTTCTGGTCGGAGTCGGAGGCCAGCTCTGGACAAGTTTAATACCCTGCTAAACTTTGGCTACTCCATTCTTTATTCTTGCTTTATGGGCTTGATTCGCAAAAATGGCCTGAGCTTAGGCTTTGGAGTGATGCATCAGCCACATGACCATCATGCTGTCTTGGCGAGTGATTTGATGGAGGAATGGCGGCCGGTGATCGTGGATGATACGGTGCTGGGACTGATCAATCGTCAGGAGATTCTTGAAGAGCATTTCATTGAGAAGGAAGATGGTATCTTTTTGACGCCTGAAGGGATCGAAATCTTTTCTCGGGCTATGAGGGCGAGGATCTTGGAGATTCATCACTATGTCGAGCTGGATAAAAACCGCTACACTTTTCTATACGCGGCTGATCAGCAAATCAAATCCTTGATCCGGAGCTTTGAAGCCTTGGATCCAGCTGAGTATGTGTCGAGCTATACGGGAGGAGGGAAAGATGGTCTTCTTTAATCTTGATGATGATGAAAAAGAGTTTGCCAGAAAGAAAACGAAATTTTGTCTGGTCATTTATGATATCGTGAGCCATAAGCGACGCCTGAAGCTATCAAAGCTTTTAGAAGGCTATGGTGTGAGGGTTCAGCGTTCCTGCTTTGAGCTGGCTTTGATAAGCTGGACTTTGACTGCCTTGTGAGGGAGCTGAGGGCCTTTTATCAGGCAGAAGAAGGGGACAATATCATTATCTATCTGGGGCACAAGGAAGAGGAGGCTGGGACAAAAGTCCTAGCCTCTCAATTGTCTTTGGATTGTCGAGCAAGACGCAGTGGTTGAGTGGGCTCTACTAGGCTGATTTCATCAGCTTTTACAGCCCTACTCAACTGTGCGGAGGTGGGACGACGAAATCGAATTCTAACGAATTACCGATTTCTGTCCCTCTCTCTATGATGGCGCGGAGTTGATAGACGATATTTTGTTCTTTTAAGCTTTGATTTCTGGGCTAGGCATGGTATAATGAGGTTAGGGTTTAACTAGTTTTTAGGGGACACAAGATGTAGTGGTGGGGCTTCTGCGCATCTGTACAAGATATGGCGTTAGACCCCCCCTAAACCTCGAGAGGGGACGGAAACTTGAAATGTTAAGACGGTTATTGCGTGAATCCTTTGGTTAGAGCCCCCCTAATCCTCGAGAGGGAACGGAAACTCAAACTGTTTTGCCTGATCTTCAGTGGTTGCAGGTTAGAGCCCCCCCCACATCCTCGCGAGGGGACGGAAACATATCAGCATTGCCCATTCGAAAACCATTTTCCGTTAGAACCCCCATAATCCTCGCGAGGGGATGGAAACTCATTAGTCAGAGCCATGCGAGAGACCTTGTCTGTTAGACTCCCCCAATCCTCGCGAGGGTACGGAAACGGTTTGGATTTTCCACTACTGGAGCAGATTTTTTAGTTAGAACCCTCCATATCCTCGCGAGGGTACGGAAACGTTACGTTGAATGTGTAAGGGAAGAACGTCAATGTACGGTTAGCCCCCCCAAATCCTCGAGAGGGTACGGAAACTTAAACTCAGCAAGCTTAGTGTCTGCGTAGCCTTGCGTTAGCCCCCCTAAACCTCGCGAGGGTACGGAAACAAATTGACGACGACCATTGACGATGACAGGGCGCTTTGTTAGAACCCCCATAATCCTCGCGAGGGTACGGAAACTCAACTGCTCTAGAGTGAGTATCATTGTAGTAAGAGTTAGAACCCTCCATATCCTCGAGAGGGGACGGAAACATGTCGGTTCCCATTTTGTTGGCATTGTCGGACATAGGTTAGACTCCCCCTAATCCTAGCGAGGGTACGGAAACGTTTGGTCGCTCGCTGCCTTCTGCGCACTAGCAAAATAAGTTAGAACCCCCCCTAATCCTCGCGAGGGGACGGAAACTTTGTATTTTTTACCATTATCTTCCTTCTTTCTGTTAGAACCCACCTAATCCTCGCGAGGGTACGGAAACCAATGACAATTTGACTAAAAAGCTAAACAAGATACGTTAGAACCCCCATAATCCTCGCGAGGGGACGGAAACATACGTTGAGCCTGACGCTCTTTGATACGGTTAATCGTTAGCCCCCCCCCCTAAACCTCGCGAGGGGACGGAAACAAATAGATCAAACTTTATACCTCCAATTCCCTTTTAGTTATCTCCCACTAGACCTCATGAGGGTACGGAGTAGATGGGGGCTTTTTTACTTTCCCTCAGATTCTTGCTTTGCCAAGAAAGAAGGATATTGACTGTTAACCTTCGTTTTCCTCAAGCGCTTTAAAAACATTGACAACGCTTTCAAAGCTTGATATAATAAGCTGAGTAAATGATAATCGTTCTAAAGGGTGCCATGAAATCGGTGAAACATTCTTTTGCCTTTTTCGGGCGCTTTTGCAGTATGGAGAGGAGACCGTGTGAAGAAAGTAGAGTTACATTTATCAAAGACAAGACTAAAAGATGAAGAATTGATCAGTAAGCTGCAGGGCTTTTTGATGGCAAGCATTTCGCCAGACTTTGCGACCTTTCTACATGAGCAAGAGACCAATCCCTACTCAATGAATCTGAGCTCCAGGCGCGATGAATCGGTGTGGGTTGTCAATTTGCTTTCAGAGGAGGCGGAACAGCAAATGCTAGCTCCTTTATTAAACTTAGAAACCATCAAGCTAGAGAGCTATGCTGAGGGAATCCTTGTCAAAAAGGTGGAAATCCACTCCTTGTCCCAGCAGACCTTGCTGGATATTTACCAAGATGACGATGCTTCCCACCTGATACGGGTGCATTTTTATACGCCAACGACCTTTAAGCGACAGGGGCAGTTTGTGCTATTTCCAGACACGCGTCTGATCTTTCAAAGTTTGATGCAAAAATACAGTCGACTGGTGGAAGGAAGAGCGGAAATCGAAGAGGAGACCCTACAGTTTTTAGCAGACCATAGCCAAATTACAAGCTATCATCTAAAAAGTCATTATTTTCCAATTCATGGACGAAAATACCCCGCCTTTGAAGGCAGGGTGACGATTCAGATAAAGGGAGCATCCACACTAAAAACTTATGCACAGATGCTCCTAAGATTCGGTGAGTATGCCGGAGTCGGCACAAAGTGTAGCCTAGGAATGGGAGGGATGAGAATTGAAGAAAGAAAAGGTTGAGTGACTCTCAACCTTTTCCCCATCTGATAGACCTAAAGGGAAACCAAGTCTCAAAAATAGAAAAAACACCTAGATCCTGCAGTAAGCTGCCTGCTTCTAGGTGTTTTGCTCTATTTATCAAACTGTACTTCCTCAATCAGGTACTCGATAAAGCGCTCGCCCATTTTGGATAGGCTAGCTTTTTCGTGCTGGATATAGACCAGCTCGATTGGGTCATCGATATCCAGAGGGATGGAGACGATATTGTCTCCGTTGAGGTTACTGTTGAGAATACCGGTCGCAATCGTGTAGCCATCCAGACCGATCAAAAGGTTAAAGAGGGTCGCGCGGTCGCTTACGACGATAGATTTTTTATGGTGTTCCTGAGAGAGAATTTCCTCAGAAAAGTAGAAGGAGTTGTGAGTACCTTGGTCATAGCTGAGATAAGGGAAATCCTCCAAGTCCGACAGTTGCACCAGCTTTTTCTTGGCCAGCGGATTGGACTTGCTGACAAAGATATGGGGCTGTGCTGTGAAGAGATGAGTCGCAATCAGATGGCTATCATCCAGCATTTTAGAGAGGACATCACGGTTGTAGCTGTTGAGGAAGAGGACACCGATCTCGCTGCGGAAGTTTTTCACGTCATCAATGATTTCCCAAGTCCGAGTTTCCCGCAGAAAGAGCTCGTATTTCTCCATGTCGCTTTTTTTGAGCAATGAAACAAAGGCATTGACTACAAAGGCATAGTGCTGGGCAGAGACGCTGAAAAGTTCACGATGGGCGACAGGGTTTTTGTATCGCTCTTCTAAAAGCTGAGTCTGCTCCACCACTTGGCGGGCATAGGAAAGAAACTCCATGCCGTCCTTGGTCAGGGTAATGCCCTTTGGATTGCGAATGAAAATCTCGATGCCCATTTCATTTTCCAAATCTCGCACAGCGTTGGACAAGCTAGGCTGGGTGATAAAAAGTTGCTTGGCAGCCTCGTTCATGCTGCCGGTCTCGACGATTTTGATAATGTAGTGTAATTGTTGAATTCTCATAGGTCTATTTTATCACAAACTGGGGATTTTTTCCTGATAAATCAGAAGTTTAGAAAATGTTTGCTTGCTAAAGTTTCCTATGCTAAAATGAAGGAAATAAGGAGGGCGATATGGCCAAAGATGATGACTATAAAAATCGTTCGGTAGGACTACCCATCACTATTTTTATAGTATTTTTGACAATTTGCTTAATGATTCCACTTGGGAAGGTGATGATCATGTGGGGGCTTAAATCCGCTTATGAGGGACTTGGACAAAGCAGCATATCTTCATCTGTTCGTCAAAAGTCACCAGAGGAGCTTAAGCTAGAAGAGAAAGTTTTAGAGAGAGGAAACCATCGTTTTACATGGACAACTGATGACATCATCAATCTGCAAATTAAGGAGACTGCTGCTGGCCAAAACGGAGCTTCTCTGGATCAAATCCTTGAAAAGCATGGCAAGGCTTCAAGCTTTTTTTATACTGAGAGCAATGGGAATATTGAATTAAACTATACAAGTGAGATTACTCAAGGCCGTCATAGTCATTTAAAGTTGACATTTGAAAAAGATGGAACAAGCTATCATTTAATTAGAAAGAGCGCGAATATTCTTGATGAGGCCTATCCAACTTTGCCTCAGGGAGATAGTCCCCATCTCTGGACAAAGGATGAAATTGATGGTTTACAAGTTCGTGACGAGAGCACAGGCAATCTTGGTATGTCCTACGAAGAAATCATTCAATTATTTGGCCTACCTAGAGAATCAGAAGTGGTTATTTCTCACTTGGATGTGGCAGATAGTCAGCATATTGGCTTGGAACTCCAATACTTAACTTCAGATGAAAGATATAATAATGAATGGGTTCATTTAATCTTACACCGTCAAGAAGGTGGCGTCTTTCGGTTGACGACAGTTACTAGTCATATCGATAGAAGAGAAAGATAGGAGGACTTTTGGCCTCCTTAGGCAGCCAAAGCAAGCAGAAAAGACGGGGAATTTGGGCTTTCTTCTGTATAAACAGACTGAAGTACATTTTGCAATCTCGATCTATTCGTGATATGATGAATTTTTAGACTGATAAGGAGTAGTGATGAAGAGACAAGAAGATTCTTTTGAAGATATTGCTTTTGAATTAGAAAAGCAAACCTATAAGTCCAAGTTTTTACCAGTCATGGTAGTAGCTATTGTTGTATTTTCTCTCATTGGAACAGCTTTTTTAACACTTTCTCTGTCAGGAAGAAGCAAAGCCAATCAGACGCCAACTCCGTCTAGCCAGATTAGTTCGTCATCAAATAGTTTGGAAGACGAGAAAGCTGAAGCAGAACAATTCGCTAAAAGTCTTATCGTTTCTCCAGAAAAAAGCGGTCCCTTTCTTTGGACAGTTGAAAAGGCAGTCGCGCTTCCCATGAACAAATACAAGGGCGGAGCCGTCTTGGAAGATGTTTTAAAGGAATTTGGGAAACCAGTTCAAGGTGGGGCCTGGATTGATTTTTTGCCAAATCATAAAGTTCAAAAACATATTCGCCTTATCTGGAAATCGAAAAATGGTAGTATGGGCTATATAGCTTTAACCTTTGCTGAATTTGATGGTGTCTATAAGGTCATTTCAAAATACCACTTTAGTCTTTCAAGTGATAAAATTCAGGTAGATAACAATCCTAAAAGATCCTTTTTATGGACGCAGGCATACATCGATAGTCTTGTTATTGGTGCTAGAGAAGGAACAGCTAAAGGTACACCATATGATGAGATTGTTTTAAAAGTCGGCTTACCTCTACATCAGACGATTTCTGGAGACGACAATCAACTGAAGATGCGGGTTGATTATGTTAATCCAGATTCTTGGCAAAATCCAGAACAATTGAAAAGAGTTCATTTAGAATTCTACAAGCAAGAAGATGGTAGATGGCGTTTGGTGTCTAAAGAGAGTACGTAAACTAAATCGATAAGAAAGAGGAGGAAAATGAGGAGAAGTAGCAAGAAAAAACGTGATCTTCATTCGTTTAGAGAGATCAAAAGAGACCTTTATCGGCAACAAAAGCTAAAACGAGAAGAGCTCAGAATGATGACGATGAAGGAGGAGAAAAAAAGAATTAGCTTGGCTTTTACCCTTCTTTGTTTGGCAATCTCTTTTGCTTTGTTCTTTGGCTTCTATTATTTATCGCAACAGGTTCCTAACAAAGCTGAACTGAAGTACAAATATGACGATAGAGCTTCGATAGTTAGTGGAGAAAGCTCAGCTAGTCAGCAAGATGATGATGAATCAACATTGACCCAAGAACAAAAGGAGCTGAAACAGAAAATTGTTGAGGAAGATGAAGAGAAGTTTGCTTTTAATTGGACATTGGATAATTTTGTAGAGCTCAAGGTGGAAAATGGGGGGACTAATAACCCAACTTTAGAAGAAGTCATTGCGAAATATGGTAAGGGTTCAGCTGTGAATTTTGCTACAAAAGGATTGACACTAACTTATAAGACAAGAATTATAGATGTTCCTAGATATGGCTCATCGGGACATCCTCAGGAGATTCGTTTGAGCTTTTATGTTCCTGATTCAAATGGAAAGACCTACTATTTGATAAATAAAAGTGCAGTATATTTAGATGACAGTAGATATCCTTCAGCGACGAAAGATGAATTTGTCTTTAAGTGGAAGCCAGAAGATATAGATACATTAAAAATAGGTGATTGGCGGTACGGCAAAGGTGGGATGACTTATCAAGAGGTTGTTGAGCGTTTTGGACTTCCTTCAGAACTTAATATTTATGGAAGTGGCATGAGCGATAGCCCCCTATCACTACGGGCCAATTATAGAAACTTTCGAAATATAGAACGAAAATATGATTCAGTAACCTTGATTTTCAAACGGCAGGAAGATGGCAGTTTTTATCTGGCAAATGCAAATAGTGAATTTGACAAGAGCTGGTAAGGCTGTGGTAAGTCGGAGACATGAAAATTCTAATATTTTTTATGTCTTGACAATCCTTATTGGTAACGATATAATGTTTACAATTTAACCTTTAAACAAGTCCAGTGAGGCTGCAAGGTAGGAAAAACGGTATAAGGGGCAATTTGACTGCCTCGTTTTTTGCAAAACCTTGCTGCGGCGAGGTTTTTTCTTGTAGAAAGTGAGGTTGTCATGGTTAGTGACAGTTGTAAAAAGAGATTTGGTAAGATTATGCTGGAGCAAATGGAGCTGCTGGAGCAAGTAGAAATTGCGCCTCAGATTTTTTCGATGCGCCTGAAAGGCCAGATGGTGAGCCAGATGCAGGTTGGGCAATTCCTGCATATCCGAGTGCCAGATGATAGCAAGCTCCTGCGACGGCCGATTTCTATATCGGAGATTGATCGGGAGAAAAATATCTGCCGGATTATCTATCGGGTCGAAGGTGGCGGGACGGCCATTTTCTCTCAGCTTCCTGTCGGTAGCTATCTTGATGTCATGGGGCCTCAGGGGAATGGCTTTGATTTGTCTCCTGTAGAAAAGGGCGACAAGGTCTTGATTATCGGAGGTGGTATCGGTGTGCCTCCTCTCTTACAAACAGCCAAAGAACTGCATGCTAAGGGTGCCCGCGTTACAGCAGTATTAGGCTTTGCCAATCAATCTGCTGTTATTTTGGAAAAAGAATTTCGTGAGTGTAGCCAGTTGTTTATCACTACAGATAATGGGACTTACGGTCAAAAGGGCTATGTATCAACGATTGTTGACGAGTTGACAGATGAGTTTGCTGCGGTTTATTCTTGTGGCGCGCCCGGTATGCTCCAGTATGTGGATCGGAAATTTCAAGATCATCCCCATGCCTATCTATCAATGGAGTCACGGATGGCCTGTGGCATGGGTGCCTGCTATGCCTGCGTCGTTCATGTAGCAGGTCAGGATGAAGCGGTTAATAAGCGGGTTTGCGAAGACGGCCCAGTTTTTGAGACTGGAACCATCGTGCTTTAGGAGGATAAGGAAATGACTGAAAATCGTTTGAAAATTTCTCTGCCAGGATTAGAGCTGAAAAATCCAATCATTCCAGCTTCAGGTTGTTTTGGATTCGGTCAGGAGTATGCCAAATACTATGACTTGGATCTACTGGGCTCTATCATGATTAAGGCGACGACGCAACATCCTCGCTTTGGCAATCCAACGCCCCGTGTGGCCGAGACGCCAGCTGGTATGCTCAATGCTATCGGCCTCCAAAATCCAGGTGTCGATGCAGTTTTGGCCGAAAAACTTCCTTGGCTGGCTCAGCATTATCCAGACTTGCCGATTATTGCCAATGTGGCTGGTTTCTCCAATGAAGAATATGCTTATGTATCTGGGAAAATCTCCCAAGCTCCCAATGTCAAGGCGATTGAGCTCAATATTTCCTGCCCCAATGTGGACCATGGCAATGCGGGGCTTTTAATCGGACAAGTCCCTGAGCTAGCCTATGAAGCAGTAAAAGCAGCAGTTGCTGCCTCCCAAGTCCCAGTCTATGTCAAATTGACCCCCAGCGTGGCAGATATTACCCAAGTGGCCAAGGCGGCAGAAGATGCGGGCGCGAGTGGCCTGACCATGATCAATACCTTGGTGGGAATGCGTTTCGATCTGAAAACGAAGCGGCCAATCATTGCCAATGGAACGGGTGGTATGTCTGGTCCTGCTGTCTTTCCTGTGGCGCTCAAGCTGATTCGTCAGGTTGCTCAGTTCACCAAACTGCCAATTATTGGTATGGGCGGAGTTGACTCGGCAGAGGCAGCGCTGGAGATGTTTATCGCCGGTGCATCAGCTATCGGAGTCGGAACGGCGAATTTTACCGACCCGTATGCCTGCCCCAACATTATAGAAAAGCTTCCGCAAGTTATGGATAAATATGGCATTGAAAGCCTAGAAAGCTTGAGAAAAGAAGTCAGAGAAAATTTACTTTAAGCTCGTTTTTCTCTTGACAAACTTCCCAGTAAATTATAGAATGTTTAAGATAAAACCTTTAAAGAAGTCCAGAGAGGCTCTAAGGCGCATACGTTTAAAATGGTAGATTCTGCCACATTTTCGTGTAACCTTGCTCTCGGGCAAGGTTTTTTCTGTGATTGTAATTATCTTTATAGTAAGTAACAAGCAAGGAGAAGAACTGCATGCGTGAAGAACGTCCTATTATCGCCCTAGATTTTCCATCTTTTGATGATGTCAAAAACTTTCTGGAGCATTTTCCTGAAGATGAAAAACTGTACGTCAAGATCGGCATGGAATTCTTTTATGCCATTGGTCCAGAAATTGTGCATTATCTGAAAGGCTTGGGACATAGTATTTTCCTTGATTTGAAATTGCACGACATTCCTAATACCGTGCGTTCAGCCATGTCTGTTTTGGGAACATTTGGGATTGATATGGTGACAGTTCATGCGGCTGGCGGCGTTGAGATGATGCGGGAAGCCAAAAAAGTTCTCGGTGACAATGCGAAGCTGGTAGCGGTGACCCAGTTGACTTCGACCAGTGAAGAAGATATGCGCGACTGCCAAAATATCCAAACAACCGTGCAAGAATCCGTTGTCAATTATGCCCGCAAGGCCAAGGAAGCTGGGCTGGATGGGGTTGTTTGTTCAGCCTTGGAAGTTGAGCTGATTAAGGAAGCTACGGCTGATGATTTTCTTTGCGTGACGCCGGGTATTCGGCCAGCAGGTGCTGAAATCGGTGACCAAAAGCGGGTCATGACGCCGCAGGAAGCCCACCAGATTGGCAGTAACTATATTGTGGTTGGTCGTCCGATTATTCAGGCTGAAAATCCTTGGGATGCCTATCACGAGATTAAGAAACAGTGGAACAGCTAAGTAAGAATTTCAAATGAAACCGTCATAGGAAGCGAATAGCTTAAAAACAAATGTATAAGGAGTAAAAAATGACTTTAGCCAACGATATTGCACGCGACTTGTTGAAAATCAAAGCGGTTTACTTGAAACCAGAGGAGCCTTTTACTTGGGCTTCTGGGATTAAATCACCGATTTACACAGATAACCGAGTGACTCTGGCCTACCCAGAAACTCGGACTTTGATTGAAAATGGCTTTGTCGAAAAAATCCGTGCGGAATTTCCAGATGTGGAAGTGATTGCGGGCACGGCAACAGCGGGTATTCCTCACGGTGCTATCATTGCCGACAAGATGAATCTGCCTTTTGCTTATATCCGCAGCAAACCAAAAGATCACGGGGCGGGAAATCAGATTGAAGGTCGAGTGGCTCCTGGTCAAAAGATGGTTGTCATTGAAGATTTGATTTCCACTGGTGGCTCTGTTTTGGATGCTATTGCGGCATCCAAGCGTGAAGGAGCAGATGTGATTGGTGCTGCAGCCATTTTCACCTACGAATTGCCCAAGGCGGATAAGAACTTTGCGGATGCAGGCGTGAAGTTGGTGACCTTGTCTAACTACACAGAGCTTATCCACTTGGCTGAGCAAGAAGGCTACATCAATGCAGAAGGATTGGCTTTGCTGAAGAAGTTCAAAGACGATCAAGAAAACTGGCAAAATTAAGAAGGTACGAGGAGGCGGAACTAGCATGTTCCTGTCTCCTTTTTAGGATTTACTTAGCCTCTGCTCACTTTTTAAAATAGCAAAAAGTGCCTGATTTTGTTATAATAAAGCCATGTCTAAGATTTATCATATCACTTTTTTGATTCTACAAAAAATCATGCTGGTATTGAGTCTTCATTGGCTGTTTACAGCTATTTTTCATGTGTCGCAGTTGAGTAGCTTGGCTTTGATTTTGTTTGGAGTCTTGGCGATCTTAGCGGATCGTTATCGGTTTCAGCTTAAAAAGTCTTATCATTTTCTGATGAGGCACAAGCTTGCCATTGCTTTAGCAGCTCTCCTTTTTCAGCTCATCATGCTCTTATCGGCTGAGCTTTTGATTCGACGGGATGCAGCGGTGGTTTTCACAGGGGCTTTCAAGTACCTGAAAGAGTCCTCTATTTCCAGCTACCTGACGCGCAATCCTAATAATCTGCCCCTCTTTCTCTATGAGCGTTTCTTCTTTAATCTCTTTGGTGAAGCAGCTCTCTGGATTATGCAGGGACTCAATCTTTTTTACGTCAATATTGCGTCTTGGATCCTCTACAAAGGCTGTCAGCGATACTTTTCGCAGGCTACAGCCGATGCGGTTTTTAGCCTTTATATGGCCTTGGTCGGATTTTCGCCTTACTACATGTCCATGTACACAGACATTCCTCCCTTGCCTTTGATTAGTCTACAGATTTTTCTGGCTCTCAGTCTGTTGGAAAATAAGGGGAATAGTCGCCAAATCATTGCTAGAAGCCTTTTATTAGGAATTCTAACCAGTCTTGCCTTTTTGATTCGTCCGACAGTGATGATTCTGTTGATTGCTGTTTTTGGAGTTTTGTTTTTGAGACAAAACTGGAACAAGTTTTTCTTGACTGCTGCGGTCTTTGCTCTAAGCTTTTCAGCAGGCTACCTTCCACTTCATTATAGTCTGGCTCACCAGACAGAAGTGCCGATCATCCAAGGCGAAGGGCTGGCCAAAGGGCCATTGCTTTTCATCAATCTGGGCCTAACCAATATCGGTCACGATCAGGAAGACATGAAGGAAGGGCTCTTGCAATACGTGGAACCTGGTAAGCGGTCTGACTACAATAATGGCATGTTTGCCAGGGAAAATGTCATCAGAGAAATCAAGCGCCGTCTGAAAGAATACACTCCGCTGACCTTTCTACAACACCTGTATTATAAACACTCTTTGACAGTTGCTGAAGGAAACTTGGGTTGGCTCTATCGCAGTGTTGAAAATGAAAAGACACCTTATATTTCACCGCTTTATGAGTTCACAAAAGACAATGCATTCGCCCAGTTTATCCGTGACTTTTTCCTTAATTCTGATAAGGATAGTTTTCGATTCTATTCGCTGATCAAGCAGGTAGTTTGGATTGTCATGGCTTTGGGGCTGGTCTTTGCTCTTTGGAAATACCGACCAAATGATTCCTTGAATTTCTTAAGCTTGGCAGTCTTTGGCGGTCTACTCTTTCTGCAGATTTTCGAAGGAGGCAAGACGCGATATCTGATTCAGTTTTTGCCACAGATTTTGATTCTGTCAGCTGTGGGATTGACTCAATATCCGCTCGACTTGACTCGCATGAAATTTTGGGAAAAGAAGGTCTAACTAGACTTGTCAGCTTAGTTGCCCGTAAGTATGGAATGTAAAAAAAAGGAGACAGATATGCAGCATTCAGCTTGGCACGCTTTGATTAAGGAGCAGCTGCCAGAAGGTTATTTTGCAAAAATCAATCATTTTTTGGACGAAGTGTATGCTTCGGGGATCATTTATCCACCTCGGGAAAAGGTGTTTAATGCGATTCAGACGACAGATTTAGCGGATGTTAAGGTGGTTATTTTGGGGCAGGATCCCTACCATGGACCGAGACAGGCACAGGGATTGAGTTTTTCTGTACCAGATGACATTCCAGCTCCGCCTTCTTTGCAGAATATTCTCAAAGAACTGGCTGATGATATCGGCGTGAAAGAGTCGCACGATTTGACGTCTTGGGCTGAGCAAGGTGTTCTCTTGCTCAATGCTGGTCTGACAGTGCCTGCTGGCCAGGCCAATGCCCATGCCGGCTTAATCTGGGAGCCTTTTACAGATGCGATTATCAAGGTCGTCAATGCAAAGTCGGATCCAGTTGTCTTTATACTCTGGGGATCTTACGCCCGCAAGAAAAAAGCCTTAATTAGAAATTCCCAACATTTGATTATCGAGTCAGCTCACCCAAGTCCGCTGTCTGCCTACCGTGGCTTCTTTGGCAGCAAACCTTTTTCTCGTACCAATGATTTTTTAGTGGCTAAGGGCTTGGAGCCAATCGATTGGTTAGCATAGGAGGTAGTATGGTTCAGTTAGCAACGATTTGTTATATTGATAATGGGCGTGAGTTTCTCATGCTGTACCGCAACAAAAAGCCCAATGATGTTCATGCTGGGAAGTGGATTGGTGTCGGTGGTAAGTTAGAGCGAGGAGAAACCCCGCAGGAATGCGCGGCACGAGAGATTCTAGAGGAAACAGGACTAAAGGCCAAGCCGGTCCTAAAAGGTATTATTACTTTTCCAGAATTCACTCCCGACTTGGACTGGTACACCTATGTCTTTAAGGTGACTGAGTTTGAAGGAGAGTTGATTGATTGCAATGAAGGGACGCTGGAATGGGTGCCTTACGATCAGGTTTTATCTAAACCAACTTGGGAAGGGGATCATACCTTTGTTGAGTGGCTACTGGAGGATAAGCCCTTCTTTTCGGCTAAATTTGTTTATGATGGTGATAAACTGCTCGACACGCAGGTCGATTTTTACGAATAAAGGAGATAGAAGATGCTACTAATCAAGAATGGCCGTGTAATGGATCCTAAGTCTGGTCTGGATCAAGTGTGCGATGTGCTGGTGGAGGGCAAGAAAATTGTCAAAATTGGCCAAAATCTGGAAGCGGCCGATGCCCAAGTCCTAGATGCTAGTGGTTTGGTCGTTGCCCCCGGTCTGGTCGACATTCACGTTCACTTCCGGGAGCCGGGCCAGACTCATAAAGAAGACATTCACACGGGAGCCTTGGCAGCAGCAGCGGGCGGCTTCACAATGGTTGTTATGATGGCCAATACCAATCCGACCATCTCTACGGTTGAAACCCTGCAGGAAGTGCTGGAGTCAGCCAGTCGTGAAAATATCCATATCAAGTCGGTTGCAACAATTACAGAGAATTTTGATGGACAGCATCTGACAGATTTTCAAGGTCTCTTGGCAGCCGGTGCAGTAGGTTTTTCTGATGATGGTATTCCGCTGACCAATGCTGGCATTGTCCGCCAAGCCCTGATCGAAGCACGTAAAAACGATACTTTTATCAGCTTGCACGAGGAAGATCCCAATCTCAACGGCATACTCGGTTTCAATGAGCATATCGCCAAAGAGCATTTTCATATCTGCGGCGCGACAGGTGTGGCAGAATACAGTATGATTGCCCGCGATATCATGATTGCTTATGATGCCAAGGCTCATGTGCATATCCAGCATTTGTCCAAGGCAGAAAGTGTTAAGGTTGTCGAGTTTGCTCAGAAGCTAGGTGCTCAAGTCACCGCTGAAGCAGCACCTCAGCACTTCTCTAAGACAGAAGCATTGCTATTGACCAAGGGCAGCAATGCTAAGATGAATCCGCCTCTGCGCTTAGAATCGGACCGTCTGGCCGTTATCGAAGGGCTGAAATCTGGTGTCATTTCTGTCATTGCGACGGACCATGCACCTCACCATGCCGACGAGAAAAATGTGGCGGATATTACCAAGGCGCCGTCTGGTATGACTGGTCTTGAGACCTCGCTTTCTCTGGGGCTGACCTACTTGGTTGAGGCTGGTCATCTGAGCTTGATGGAACTTTTGGAGAAAATGACAGTCAATCCAGCTAGTCTCTATGATTTTAATGCTGGTTTTCTAGCCGAAGAAGGCCCAGCTGACATCACTATTTTTGATCCTAAAGCTGACCGTCTGGTCTCCGATCATTTTGCCTCCAAGGCAGTCAATTCACCTTTTGTTGGCGAAGAGCTGAAAGGCCAAGTCAAATATACCATCTGCGATGGGGAAATCGTCTTCCAAGCCTAACAGACATTCATATAAACTCAACGTTCCATTTCATTTTGGAACGTTTTTCGTATTAAGAAGAAGGATTCCTTGAAAAGGCATTCCCTTTTTACAATAAAAACAGTATAATAGTAGAAAAAACATAGACTGGAGCTTTTACTTATGAAAAAGAAGCATCTTATTTTACCTGTTTTGTCTACGGTTCTGTTGGCACCTGCCTTTTTGGACCATCAAGTTGCTGCGGATGAGGTTCAGCCAGCAACTGCTGTGGCAAATGTGAACGAACCAGCTCAAAAACCGGTTGAAACGGATTTGGCGCAAGCAGGTGGAGTTTCTGCCGATGAAGCTAGTGTTAATGCGGCCATCGCAGCTAATGCTCAAGATGTATCAGGAGCGTCTGACGCAAGCTTGCCTGAAGCTACCATTCTTCATACAAACGATGTGCATGGTCGTATCGTCGAAGAAAAAGGTGTTATCGGAGATGCCAAACTTGCAACGGTTATCAAGGAAGAACGTGCGAAAAATCCTCAAACGCTGGTCGTAGATGCAGGAGATGCTTTCCAAGGTCTGCCAATTTCTAATAGCTCCAAAGGGGAAGAACGCGCGAAGATCCTCAATGAAATCGGCTATGATGCTATGGCGGTCGGAAACCATGAATTTGACTTTGGTTTGGATGAGGCTAAAAAATATAAAGAAATCCTCAATTTCCCACTTCTCAGTGCTAATACCTATGCCAACAATGCCCGTGTGTTCCAAGCATCCACTATTGTGGACAAGGATAAGAATGTAGAAGGTGATGAGTTTGTCGTGATTGGGGTGACCACTCCTGAGACAGCTACCAAAACGCACCCAAAAAATATTCAAGGTGTGACTTTCGCGGATCCAATCACAGAGGTTAATCGGGTGATCGACGAAGTTGAAGCGCGTGCAGCAGCTGAAGGCAAGACTTACAAAAACTATGTCGTTCTGGCTCACTTGGGTGTGGATACTACGACACCAGTTGAATGGCGCGGTTCTACCTTGGCTGAAGCCCTTTCTAAAAATGCTAAGCTAAAGGGCAAGCGCGTTACAGTGATTGACGGCCATTCTCACACAGTAGAGTCCACTACTTACGGTGAAAATGTAACCTACAACCAGACTGGTAGTTATTTGCACAATATCGGTAAAGTTACTTTCAAGGCTAACCAACTTCTGGGCGATCCTCAACAAATCCCGGCTGCAACAGCTAAAAAAGCTAGTCCAGACCCAGTTGTAGCAGAGATGGTCAAGAAGATCAAGGAAAAATACGATGCAGAAAATGCCAAGGTAATCGTTGCCAAGAGTCCTGTGGAGCTTAACGGTGACCGTGAAAATGTCCGCGTTCGAGAAACCAATCTGGGAAATGTGGTAGCCGATGCCCTTTACAAATACGGCCAAACAGGCTTTGCCAACAAAACAGACTTGGCTGTGACCAATGGTGGTGGCCTACGGGAAACCATTGCCAAGGACAAGCCAATCACTAAGGGAAATGTCATCGCTGTATTGCCATTTGGAAATACCATTTCACAAATCAAGGTAACTGGTCAGAATATCGCAGACATGTTTGCCAAATCTTTGGGCTCAATCCTGCAAGAAAAAGATGGAAAACCTGTCTTGGATGAAAACGGCCAACCATTGCTAGAGCCAAGCGGCGGTTTCTTGCAAGTTTCTGGTGCTAAAGTTTACTATGACACAACTCTGCCAGCAGAGAAACGGATCCTTCGCATTGAAATCAAAAACAAAGAAACAGGTGCTTATGAAGCCCTTGACTTGGCTAAGACCTATTACCTGACAACCAATGACTTCCTAGCAGCAGGTGGTGATGGTTATACCATGCTGGGTGGTGCGCGTGAGGAAGGTCCATCTATGGACGTGGCCTTTGCAGAATATCTGGAAAGTGCAGATTTGACCGCTTATGCAGCAATCAATCCAAATTCTCGCACGATTTCTATGTCTGCTAGCAAGGATACAGATGGAGATGGTTACACAGATATCGAGGAAATCCAGCAGGGCACTGATCCAAAAGATGCAGCTTCTAAGCCTGGACAAAGCAATCCAGCAACCCCAACCAATCCGACTAACCCAACTAATCCAACTAATCCAACAGTTCCAACAAGACCAAGCAATCCAGTGGTTCCGAGCCAGCCTAATCATCCGGTTGTGCCTGAGACAAAACCACAAGAACAACCTTCTGTTGAGAAGCCAAATACAGCTCAGCCAGCAGCAAATAAGGCGACCTATCAAGCTCCAGCACAGGTTCGTCCGACAGAACTAGCAAGCAAACAAGGAACTCTTCCGAAAACAGGAAGCAAGAATCCTATCCTTCTTTCCCTCTTCGGACTGGTTCTGGGAACCTTAGGCGTATCAAGCCTGAAAAAAACTCAAAAAGATTAAAAAAATGAGGCTGGGACAAAAGTCCTAGCCTCTCAATTGTTTTTTTGGATTGTCGAGCAAGACGCAGTGGTTGAGTGGGCTATACTAGGCTGATTTCATCAGCATTTACAGCCCTACTCAACTGTGCGGAGGTGGGACGACGAAATCGAATTCTAACGAATTACCGATTTCTGTCCCACTCTCATTTTTTTGGATTTTGCTTGGTCAAGTTGATGCCCCAAGGGATTAGGTTTTCGGTTTTATTTTGAATCCGCTGGATATTGTCGCGATGACGAAGGATGATAATAGCTGCTAAGAGAATGATAATCAGGGTAAAGAGGAAATCATAGCTAGGTAGGATAAAGCCTAAAGCAGGAAAAATCAAGACAGACAGGATAGCCACGCTTGCAGAAATCACACTGGCGAGGGAAATCATACTTCCCAGATAGAGGGTTGTCACAAAGACCAATATCAGATAGACAAAGAAAGCGGGTGAGAAGCCCAGAACAGCTCCTGCACTAGTCGCTACGGCTTTGCCACCCTTAAAGCCAGCAAAGATTGGAAAGGTATGGCCAATCACGGCTAAGAGGCCAAAAATCAGTGGTGAAATCCCTTCAATATGCAGGAGAAGCGGTAGCAGGGTTGCCAGTGTACCTTTGAAAAAGTCAATGGCAAAAGTGGCAGTGCCGGCCGTCTTACCCAAAATCCGGAAAGTATTGGTCGTGCCAGTATTGCCACTGCCGTATTCGCGCAGGTTCTTTTTAAAGAAAATCTGTCCAATCCACAAACCTGTCGGAATGGAGCCCAGTAAATATGCTAGTAATAATCCAAGTATCGTGTTCATCATGATTTTATTATACCATGATTTGGAACTTGGACAAAGGGCTATGATAAGAATATTTTAAGTGAATTGTCTAGTCTGACGCCTGCAGCTAAGCTGCCTTTCTCCAAAATCACTTAAAATCCAGATTCTATCAGCCTTTAAAGGGTATTTTGTAGAAAAAAACTTTGCAAAATTTACCAAAAACTTGTAAGATAATAAGGATGACTATCATGCAGGAGGTTCCTTGTGGCAAAAAAGGAAATCAATATTAACAATTATAATGACGATGCCATTCAGGTATTAGAAGGGTTGGATGCGGTCCGCAAACGTCCAGGGATGTATATCGGATCAACCGACGGAGCGGGACTTCACCATCTGGTCTGGGAGATTGTGGACAATGCTGTCGATGAAGCCCTGTCAGGCTTCGGTGACCGGATCGATGTGACCATCAACAAAGACGGCAGTCTAACCGTCGCTGACCATGGACGCGGAATGCCGGTCGGTATGCACGCGATGGGCATTCCCACGGTTGAGGTTATCTTCACCGTTCTCCACGCCGGTGGTAAGTTCGGCCAAGGTGGCTATAAGACCTCGGGCGGTCTCCACGGTGTTGGTTCCTCTGTTGTCAATGCCCTGTCCAGTTGGCTGGAAGTGGAAATTACGCGCGACGGGGCTGTTTACAAGCAACGCTTTGAAAATGGCGGAAAACCAGTCACCACGCTCAAGAAGATCGGCACCGCGCCTAAGTCTAAGTCTGGGACCAAGGTGACCTTCATGCCGGACGATACGATTTTTTCAACGACGGACTTCAAGTACAACACTATTGCGGAGCGGCTTAAGGAATCAGCCTTCTTACTCAAGAATGTCCGCCTATCGCTGACCGATGCGCGGACTGGCGAAGAAGTAGAGTTCCACTATGAGAACGGGGTTGAAGACTTTGTCAGCTATCTCAATGAAGACAAGGAAACCCTGACTCCTGTCCTCTATTTCGAGGGCGAGGAGAGCGGCTTCCAAGTTCAGGTGGCTCTGCAGTACAACGACGGCTACTCGGACAATATCCTGTCCTTTGTCAATAACGTCCGCACCAAGGACGGCGGTACCCACGAGACGGGGCTCAAGACCGCTATTACCAAGGCTATGAATGACTATGCCAGAAAGACAGGACTGCTCAAGGAAAAGGATAAGAATCTGGAAGGTTCGGATTACCGCGAGGGTCTGGCTGCTGTCCTGTCCATCCTCGTTCCAGAAGAACACCTCCAGTTTGAAGGTCAGACCAAGGACAAGCTGGGCAGTCCTTTGGCTCGTCCAGCCGTGGACTCCATCGTCTCTGACAAGCTGACCTTCTTCCTCTTGGAAAATGGCGAACTGGCATCTAACCTCATCCGCAAGGCTATCAAGGCTAGAGATGCCAGAGAAGCGGCCCGCAAGGCGCGTGACGAAAGCCGGAATGGCAAGAAGAATAAAAAAGACAAGGGCTTGCTCTCTGGTAAGCTGACTCCGGCCCAGTCCAAGAATCCAGCTAAGAACGAACTCTATCTGGTCGAGGGAGACTCTGCCGGTGGCTCTGCTAAGCAGGGCCGTGACCGTAAGTTTCAAGCTATCCTGCCCCTACGCGGTAAGGTTATCAATACTGCCAAGGCTAAGATGGCTGACATTCTCAAGAACGAAGAAATCAACACTATGATCTACACGATTGGAGCGGGTGTGGGTGCAGACTTCTCTATTGAAGATGCCAACTATGACAAGATTATTATCATGACCGATGCGGACACCGATGGTGCCCATATCCAAACTCTTCTTTTAACATTCTTCTACCGTTATATGCGTCCGCTAGTTGAGGCAGGACATGTCTATATCGCCCTTCCGCCTCTTTACAAGATGTCTAAGGGCAAGGGCAAGAGCGAAGTTGTCGAGTATGCCTGGACCGATGGCGAGCTGGACGACCTGCGCCGCAAGTTTGGCAAGGGGGCTATGCTTCAGCGCTACAAGGGGCTCGGTGAAATGAACGCCGACCAGCTCTGGGAGACCACCATGAATCCCGAAACCCGCACCCTCATCCGTGTCACCATCGAAGACCTAGCACGCGCTGAACGCCGTGTCAATGTCCTCATGGGAGACAAGGTCGAACCACGTCGTAAGTGGATTGAGGATAATGTTAAGTTTACGCTGGAGGAAGCGACAGTGTTTTAATGATTTAGTAAGATTAAGAGTGATAGCCGTAAATGAGGAGAAATTTATGATTAAATTTTTGAGGAATATTGACTATAGCACAAAAGGTGATGTGTTATCGGGATTTACTGATGAGGTAGTAAAAAATATTCTTATTGATTACTATCAAAACAATTTAAAACTTAACGAAATTATTAAAAAATATTCTATTCATACTATAGCATCTAATTTAAGAAAAGAATTTCCAAAAGTTTCTACTTCGTTTATTTGTGAGATATGTGGTGAAGAAAAATACATCCAACTACCGACAAAAAAGGATTATGACAAGCTAGTTAATAATGACCAGTTAGATAACTATTTTGTTCAAGACAATAGATGCTTCAGTTGTGGGCATAAAAATAATGATGATGACTGCTCTTGTGATTATTGTTCAAAAGAAAAGCGTCGAAAAATACTGGACACTTATTTTCTTGAAGAAATTCGACATATATCCAGCTTTGGGCTACGAGAGCAGCTATATTTATCAACTATTTTACAGGGATTTAATATTAGTGAAGATGAATTTGATATTCCTTCTTTCTCGGAAATCAAAAATCAAAAATTACCACAAATGTTTTTTGATGGTAATTATCCCATTGATGAAATATACTTTCTGAAAGAAAAGAATATTTTAGAAATATCCCCAAGAAGCTCTACAACTGCATTTTGTAGTAATAAAGAAATTAAACAAGACCCCAAATTTGCAAATGAAAAATTTCCAAATGTGTTTTATAAGACAAGAGTACGTTTCTCTTTTCAAAATTTAAAAAATGTTTATTCAGAGAAAGATGAACACTGGTTTTCAAATTTTAAGTTTTTAACAAATCTTAAATTTACTGAGACTGAAATAAATCAACTGTGGTTAGAGTTAGCTGAAAAAGAATTGTTTAAACTATTTGACTATCAATTTAGGGAGGAATTTCATTTTGAATATTCTTCAGGGTATAGCGAGAAAGATGAAAATAAGGCTAAGCAACTTATAAAAACAGAAATTAAAAATCTTTTATTTGAATATTCGCCGTCAAAAGTCTACTGTATATTATATCAGGGAGTAAAAAAAGCTGTAACACATAAACAGAAGTATGGTATGACACATTACAGAGACAACCAAGTTCAATTTGTTATTTCTTATGGGATTAAATCATGGCTAAAATATAATGAGGAGCGTATTAGTGATTATGATTATCCTTGGACTTCGGAGATGTCATTAGTTTCTACTCTATTTTTTAAAAATATTTTACAGAATGATGAGTGGTTTTATAACTTAATCCCTATTGATAAAGTTGAAATTATTGAGCAAGATTTCATGGAATATTTCTGTGATCTATCACGAGAAAAACAACTTTTATTATTAGAAAAACTATCACTAATTAGCGAGTATTCTTTACTTAGGGAAGAAACTGACTAACAAATACCCTTGCGTACCTCACTTCCCCCAAAATATCTTCCTAAAAAAGTGACTGACAGAAAAAAAGTCAGTTTGTCTGTCTCATGGGAGAGACTGGCACAAAAATATTCAAAAAGAAAAATGAAAAAAGTATATGAAGTAAAAAGTTTGTCCCTGAGTGATTTAGACAATCAGGAGTTTATCGGCTTGGTAGGTCTGCACCATTCGGATTTACGGATTTTTGCTGGAAAAGAAGCTGTAGAAATCGGCTGGCGTTTGCGAAAAGAGTTTTGGAATCGTGGTTATGAGACGGAGGCTGCCCAAGCCTGTCTAGGCTTTGCTTTTCAGCAAGCTGGCTTATCAGAAGTTTACTCTTTTACATCCTTACTCAATCAACCTTCGCAGAAAGTCATGCAAAAGCTAGGCATGAAATTTATCAAAGAATTCGATAATGAAAAAGTTCCAGCAGACAGTCCGCTTTATAGACATGTCCTCTACAGAATCAAGAGTTTCCACTAAAAAGGTAGGTGTTTCTATGAGAACTGAACCCGAAATACTAGATTTGATTTTGCAAACTGCAAAAGTGATACAAGTCGAAGCTGTCGCTATGTCCGGCTCACGGACAAACCCAAATGCTCCCAAGGACGAGTTCCAAGACTATGATGTGGTCTACATCGTGGAGG
>ERZ773070.185-NODE-185-length-47321-cov-11.277113_pt1 | contig 47321 bp, 48 predicted proteins | sample MGYA00580618_ERZ773070 | MGnify/ENA primary metagenome ERZ773070 (study PRJEB29015, sample SAMEA2738023) | human oral metagenome | biome: human oral; feature: human-associated habitat; material: dental | place: China | collected 2019 ...
CTGACGGCGCTTTGGTTGCCTTAGAAACCAAAAACTCAAAGTCAGCTGGTGACATTTCTTTATTGAGAGACCTTTTGACCATAACCCGTAGTACGCGAACCCTTCTATTTTGTTAGTTGCCTTGCTACAGCTAATTATACTCGCCTTAAAAACATCAGGTCAAACAAACCATCCAGCACCAATCACCATGCCAACAATACTTATCGTCCGAATCAAATAGTTTTAAATCCATTTTTTTTCATTTTCCTTCCCCACACCCTCTGTAGTGTCATTGCGTCACCCATCCTCACCTAGAGGGTAAAAAGTGTCGTTTGTTTAGTGCAAATTCACAAAGACAGAACCACTATTATATGGGTTACTAAACCTCAAATTCCTTATGAGACACCCAAACGGCTATCATGATAGACCAGCCAAGTAACACCACCTCCGACACCACCGTCAATGGCACCGAAACCTCACCCGCATAGTATGTGCCGACGACCTTTAGTAGTGCAACACACGCGCTCGTTAGGATAATCAGCCGAGATTTCGTAATGACTGCCACCGCAATAATACATGCAGCCAATGCCAGCGCCATCCAATGCAACCCAGCAAACAGTTGACTCGCGGATAATACACTTGTTGCTGAGTTAATCGGCAATCCATTCACCGGATAAACGAGTCGACCAAGCGCCATCATCGCGTAAAATGCGCCAATTGCCACAACAATACCTAGAGCAAGCAAGACACTCACTCCCACAGGATGTCGCTTCCTAAGCTTACCGTACAGCACTACAACGATCACTAACAATATCGATGCTCCACATGCCAGCATTTCATCTGCCAACTGAAGAAGAGTCTGATGCTGTTGCGCCCACGCCATCACACCCGAAACGTCTGCCGAAGGTATCGGCAGTGACATTGCGATAATAATGCTAGCCGCGGCAAGTAAACCAAAACCCATCAGCCATACAATGCCACCAATATACGAAATACGTCGATTACTTTGATTTACCACCATCTCACTCCTTCGTCATATACTTCTTCAACGTTACCGTATCACCCACTCGTGCTTCACGGGTAGTTTTCAGGTTGGTGACGATATAACCAATTTCACCGGTACCGAGCGACGGGTCGGGGATCATGCCAGGGCTGAGATGGCCGACTTCCAGTGCCAGGCCATTCGCACCAGTTGCCATCATGTGAATCGCTTCACCTTTTTTGATCTGGCCGTCAACCACCCGCACATACAAAATCACCCCACGATAGTCATCATAATAACTGTCGAAAATCAGTGCCCGCGTCGGGTCGTCTGGCTGGCCTTTTGGCGCTGGAATTCGCTCAACAATCGCCTCCAGGACTTGATCAACATTCTGCCCAGTTTTAGCAGAAATATGAATGATTTCGCTTTCATCACAGCCCAGTAAATTGATCACTTGCTTGGATACCCGCGGCACATCAGCGGCTGGCAGATCAACTTTGTTCAGCACCGGGATAATCGTCAAATCTTGCTCCATCGCCAAGTAGACATTGGCTAACGTCTGCGCCTGAATGCCCTGGCTAGCGTCAACCACCAACACTGCCCCTTCGCAGGCCTGCAAACTACGCGACACCTCATAACTAAAATCAACGTGACCGGGCGTATCGATGAGATTGAGATCGACGTCTTTATATTTCATTCGCACTGGCGCAAGCTTAATGGTGATACCTTTCTCGCGCTCGAGGTCCATACTGTCAAGCAACTGCGACTTCATCTCACGCTTATCGACCGTGCCAGTCAGCTCCATCATACGATCAGCCAAAGTCGATTTGCCGTGGTCGATATGAGCAATGATACAAAAATTGCGGATCATTTGCTGACTTTTCACCTCAATGTCTCCTTCCAAATAGTAAATCGTTTATTTTTTGGAGGATTGGGCTAGCCTCAACAAGCTTAAACTGTCGCGACAAAAGCACATAGGTACCAAAACTCACAATCGTGATCGCTAGGAACTTCGGGAATGTCGCTATGAAGCTTTGGTCGTTATTTTGAAGCTGGAACAGCTGTAGCATACCATAAGTTACGACACCAGTAATCACTCCCGCTAAAAGCATCCTTGTTACCGCGCTCGCAAACTGCCGCGTAAACAACCCGGGCGTTCGATGGCTCAAAATGCTAAACAGAACTACCACCTCAACAACTGACACAAGTGATTGGGCCCAAGCAAGTCCATAAACACCCCAGTGGAATATATTTGTAAATATCAGCGCTAAAATAATATTAAGTGTGATGGTGAACAATGATATATATAGCGGTGTCTTGGTGTCTTGCTGAGCATAAAAAGTCCGCGCCGCAATGTGGTATATCGTACGAAACAAGATAGACAGCACCAAAGCACCCAACAAACCAGCAATAAGTGCATTACCACCATTTTTAATAAAGTTGACGATATAACCACGCGCAAAAAATGTAATAACTCCGATTGGCACCGCAAGCCATATAATCCAACGAAGAACTTGGCGAAGTTCTTGTTTGAATAAATCTACTCGACCATCAGCCAAACGTTCAGTCATGCGCGGGAATGCAGCATTACTGATCGCAACGCCAACAAGACTAACTGGCATAAGACTGAGAGATGACGCCTGCTGATAAGCGCGCATCACACCATCACCCATACGAGATGCCAAGTTCATCTCAACGATACCGTTAATATAATCAATCCCCTGGTCAAGTGAGCGTGGAGGTAGCAGTCGTAGCACCGCCCGAAAACCTTTGTTCTTCCAGTTTATCTTCATCTGATAGTCAAACCCAAGGCCGACAAGCCCAATCGAACTAACAATCAACTGAAGCATCGCTCCCAACACCACGCCAAGCGCAACACCCATGATGCCGCCGTCAAACACTTGCCATCCACAGATGTTAATACCGCCCGTAAAAAACTTTGCACCAATAATAATACCGACATTATAAATCGTCGGTGCGAGTGCCAAAAATGTAAACCTACCTACCGCCTGTTGCATACTAGAAATTACCGTCGCGACCGCAAACAAAAACGGATTAACAGCGATAATTCTCATCATACTAATCGCCAGACTGCGACCCTGCTCATCAAGCCCTGGACCAACAATACAGCGCACTAACGGGTCGGCAAAAATAATAATTAAAACACTGGCGATCAGCGTGACAATCGCCATAAAATTAACTAAACTTGAGCTCAACTCCCAGGCTGACTTTTTGTTGCCACTTGCCAATCGTTGATTAAAGACTGGTATAAACGACACACTCAACGCACCCGAAACCAAAATAAAGTACATGAAATCAGGTATCATAAATGCCGCCGTATAGGCATCAATCCCAGCAGGGTAGTTATCAAGATAAAGCCCATTGAGCAGACGATCGCGGTATATACCAAGCAAGCTCGAAATCATTGTTGAGCCAGACAATAGCAAGGCTGCCCACTGAACGGACAGCTTGCTATTAGCGAGAGCGACGACCGATCGAACTCGACTATGCTTGGCCATAAGTCTGTCAAGGCTCCTAGTGGAGCTTTGCCTCCGCAGGAAGCTTCGCTCCAGCCATAATGTCTGCGACCTCTTCCTCTTCGAGAGTTTCGTGCTCAATCAGCGCGGCCTTTAACTTATCAAGCAATGGACGATTAGCCTTTAACACCACTTCAGCACGACGAGCCGCCTCTTTGATTAGCGCCTCGACCTCCTTGTCAATCTCTTGGGCCGTTGCGTCACTATACGGTCGCTCGTGTGTAATCTTATCAAACACCATGCCACCGCTGTCTTCATGAAACACCTGGTCGCGAAGTTTGCTCCCCATGCCCTGCTCAATAATCATATCGCGCGCAATCTCTGTCGCTTTGCGTAGATCCGACCCGGCACCAGTTGTGATACCATCATCGCCGTAGATCAACTTCTCCGCTATACGTCCACCCATTGCCCGCGCCAAAATATCTTTGAACTCATAGACATTCGTGTAGCTCTTGTCTTCAGGAGGCAAAAACCATGTCACACCACCAGTCCCACCACGAGGGATAATCGTAATCTTATGAACAGGATCGCTATCTGGCAACACATGGCCAACGATCGCATGACCGGACTCATGATACGCCGTCATCTCTTTTTCTTGTTCGTTCATCACTTTTGTCTTACGCTCAGGACCAATTGCAACTTTTTCAAACGCTTCTGTCAAATCGTCGTTTGAAATCCGCTTCGCATTTCGACGAGCAGCAACAATCGCTGCCTCATTAGCAATATTTGCAAGATCAGCTCCGCTTGAACCGGCAGTCTTGGCGGCTAATTTATCTAGGTTTACAGTATCGTCAACTGGTTTATTTTTGAAATGAACTTTTAGAATTGCTTCGCGGTCTTTTCGCTCTGGTAGACTAATTGTCGTATGACGATCAAACCGACCTGGCCTGAGAAGAGCAGGGTCAAGTACATCGGCTCGGTTGGTTGCCGCCAGAACAATTACATTTGTACCAGCCTCAAACCCATCCATCTCAACTAGAATCTGGTTAAGAGTCTGTTCGCGCTCATCGTGGCCACCACCCATACCGCTACCGCGTTTACGACCCACCGCATCAATTTCGTCAATAAATATGATTGCTGGTGCATTTTTCTTGGCTTTTTGGAACAAGTCTCGGACACGGCTAGCGCCAACACCAACAAACATCTCGACAAACTCTGAGCCAGAAATACTAAAGAACGGGACACTGGCCTCGCCCGCGACAGCACGAGCCAACATCGTCTTACCAGTGCCAGGATTGCCGACAAGTAGTACGCCCTTTGGAATCTTGGCGCCAAGTGTCTCATATTTTTTAGGATGCTTGAGGAAATCAACCACCTCCTCCAAATCCTGCTTTGCGCTGTCGTTACCAGCAATATCATCAAACACAACTCGCTCTTTATCGAGTCCGTACAACTTTGCCTTTGACTTGCCGAAGTTGATCGCCTGACTACTCTGGCCCTGAGCCTGACGCATCATCAACAAGAATAGTCCGATAATTAGTAGGGCGGGGACTATAATCGTTGCAATATTCCAAAACGTCGTTCCAGCCTCTGATGGTGCGCTATCTGACACGACTTTTTTGCCTGTATCGTTGAGGATATTATCCTTTAGCAGAGCTGAGACACCGCCGTGAATGTATGACTTCTCAGACGGCTTATCTTGATCTTTACGAGTAATCGTGAGATTACTGCCCTCACCCTTGATGCTTTTTAGCTTTCCTGCGTTAGCATCACTAATTACCTGAGATATCGCGACATCTTTGAGCGTCTCGCGTGTCGTCGTGTACGCCCAAACGGCTAGGGTCGCCAAAATCAGAATTGCCCAGAACAGCCCCAGACGAATCGTATTACTCAGGTTTGCTTTTGGTCGTTTCGGCATCAAATTATTGTCCTTTCCCTGCACAAATAAAATTCAAGAAATAACTCTCGCAATTATATCACCGTTACCTCATATTTTCGAGAGGTCAGATGGAGTCTAACACTATCGCCAACATCATAATTCGTACCTGGCCGTCCAACTTTTATCGCATAGAGCGCACGAATTAGTTGCTGGCGCAGCAATCTATTCCCTCGTAGCAACTCTATCTCAGCTCCTATCAATTCAACAGCACACGTCTCGTCAATCTGCCCAATAAAATACCGACTACCTCTAGCGTATATACCAAGTCGCCCCACCTCTCGATCGATATCATGTCTCAGCTGTAATTGTCGCGCTCTCAACTTCGCCAACTTTATTGAGTCCGTCGCCGATAATAAACGACCGATTCGCCGACGCAATCGGTTTCGTAAATATACCTCACTACTATTTGTTGAGTCTTCCACCCATTCGAGCTTATTTCGAATAGCATAGTCATAAATCTGATCCTTAGAAAGCGAAATTAGCGGACGAACGACATCAGAGCGACCGAGCACCGCTAGCCCTCGCCAGCCTGTACCACGGCAGAGATTGAGGGCAATTGTCTCGACCAAATCATCACGATGATGCGCAGTGACGACCCTAGCATTGTATTTTTTTGCTTGCTCAAACAAGAAATCATACCGAGCCTTACGAGCAGACTCTTCGCTTGCTCGACATCCAAGATGAAGCGACGTCGAAATAAATGGTAGTCCATATAGCCCGGCAAGTGCGCGCACAAAACGTGCATCAGCCTGGCTGTCGTCGCCACGAATGCCATGATCGACATGAGCGACAATCAGTCGATGGTCAGTTTTTGTGAGCATATCCAGTAGCACCACTGAATCAACACCGCCACTGACAGCAACAATATAATTCATCAGCGAATTCGTTTTACCACCTTAGTGCCCAACCAAATCCCAACAATACCGCCAACAAAACCGCTAAGAATTGGCATACCGCTGAGAACATCTCCCGCACCCCACAAAAAAGGTAGTATCGCACCAATCGCCACGCCAATACCCATCAAAATCATCACTATCGTCTTTTGGCTCATGCGTTTATTATACCAACGTACATATAAGTCAGCTTAGACTATTTATAAGTACCTGGTACTACCAAATGGAATCTTTTGCTTAACCAGGTCGTCGGTCCCGAGTGTGTTGCCTGAATGAATAGTCCTATCGCCGTAGCGTGCATTGATTTCGTCAATCGCCCACACCACTCGCTGTTCACGTGCTAATTCATCGCTGAAAAGACTTAGTTGATCACCAAGTCCATCATGAAGATGATAGCAATGAATCCCAATTTCTCGAACATCACCCGTCGGTGCGTGTGTAACCAAGCGCTTAACAATCCGCCAAATAGCCTGATCGCTATAAAAGGGCAGGGGTGCTAAATATTTTTCGTGCCAATATCCACCCTTTTTACCCCAACGACCGTTGCTCGATCCCAGAGAATCGCCGTCAGACATGCGCACATACACCCCGACCCCTCGCGCCGACTTACCCGCCTTACGTAGCTTTGCGCCAACTGACTCTACGAGGTTATGCATCCGCGCCATCACGACCTCTCGCGACGCTCCCTGCACCTCCATAACATACTGCCTACCACAACTTTTTAGGTCATAATCCACGTCGTCAACTTCCCATCCACGCAATCTCTGATGCCACTGTTCACCACAAATGCTATGAAAAGCTTCATGCAGCATCTCTGGCGTCGCATCAAGCATATCAAGTGGCGTATAAATACCGACAGCATTTAGTCGACGCTCGTTACGAGACGCGATACCGGTGAGGTCTTTTAGGGTCAGCTCAGACATAACCTCTCGCAAATTCTCGTGGTTAATCACATCAAGTCCATCAGGCTTATGTAGACTCGCCGCCATCTTAGCGAGAAAACGATTAGGCGCAATCCCAATATTACAGCGCATATGACAGCCTATCTCCTCCTTAAGTCGTCTCTTGATTTCATACCCCACCTCCACGAGATCACGCCTCTTTATTAGGTCAGTTGATCTAGTAAAATCAATCACCCCCTCATCGATCGACTTCATCTGGATGTGTGGACTATAGTCGCTCATAATGCTAATCAACTTGTGATAGACATGGCGATATTTTGGCGGGTCACTCTCTACCCCTACCAAATCAGGACAAAGTTGCTTCGCCTGTGAAAGACTCATGCCAAGCGATACACCGCTTGCCCTCGCCTCGTAACTAGCTGTTACGATTGTTGCATGTTCAGCTCGACGATTGACTATCGCTACTGGCCTTCCACGTAACATTGGTCGCGCCTGTTGTTCTATCGTAGCAAAGCAACTATTGAGGTCGACGTGCATTACTAAGGGCCGACTGGTATTAAATCCCCAATTACAATTCATCAGCCCACCTCATATAGCACCCTCATTCTACCCTATCTCCCTCCATCACTAGTCGCCAAACCAATCGCTCACTATCAAGCTCCAGTCGATAATCCGCCATGCCATCGGTAACATCAAATACATGCACGGTTCGTAGCCCGTGCTTAACGGGATGACATAGACCAATTTCCGTAATATCAACCTCTCTACCACTCAACCGCCTAAACCTACGTGGCACGCACAGATTTTGGCCTGAGCCAAAGGTTGCTATCACCTCAATCCGTTCGTTAAGAATCAGTTCCTCGTTCACGTTTTTACCCCCTCACGCCAAATCTGCCACAACCAGATCGAAAAAGTTGTCGGCCCAGACCGTTTAATGTCCGCCTCGGTCGAGCAAGAGTAATTTAATTTTTGAAAAGTCCAAAAAGTGTAATGGGTCAATCGATCGATCATTTCAAGTTATCTCCGATAATCCAGGCGGCAAGCAAGTGCCAAAAACCTAGATTGAAATCTACTGACAATAAACCAGCTGTTACAGTGATGGCTGAGCAGATTATCTTTATCTTTTTAGAGAAACGCTTATTGAAATATGTTGCCCGTGCTTTCGCCCGTTTCTAGCAATTCGCCCGAAAGACAACCGATATACCCATTAGGCGAGGGACGCTTAGCCAGCCGGCCAGTGTGTATCGCCTGGAATACTTTCAGTATAGAACCTCTAGAAAATCTCTGCAAGCTCTGGTATAATTAACCAAAGTTTGGCACCATAGCTCAGCTGGTTAGAGCGCAGGACTCATAAGCCTGAGGTCGGTAGTTCAAGCCTACCTGGTGCTACCAGAAATTATAAATATTTGTCAGCAATACGTTGGCAAATATTTTTTAACCTAAATTTCCAAACTAAAAAGGCCGCCGATGGAGACCCTTTTAGTTTACTTAATTTGTCTCTAGCTAGTCATTTATATCATATTGATAAGATGTAGATCGCGATGTATCCGCGTGCATACAATAACAAACCTGACCAGCTGGATGGCTTGCTGTGCTGTATATATAATCGCTCCAATAATCCGCTATTGTTCCTACCCCAGCATCTTTTATATAGTTAGCTTTCATACCGGAAACATAGCTAGATCTTGCCTTTTTCTCACTACGATAATTCGTGCAAAGCTGATAATAAAATCGTTGGTCCTTACTGTTGTTCGATCGTCCAGCTAACGGATCAACCAACCCGGGGCCACCTTTATTTAACCAACCACCACCACTAGCTGGATGCGTATTTGGCTTATAATCCACTAGTTTTTTGTCGATCACCTGCTTATCAGTATCAGACTGCGATAAGCCAGAGCCCCCTAGGTCGTTCAGTGAGCTTGGAAGCTTTTTGTTTTTTCGTGTATACGCTCTAATGTCACTCGCAATTGACGATAGCGCCGACTCTACTAAACGATCCTGTTTTGTACGTGACGTCTCAAGCGCAGGACCGACAAACGCTGCAACGGTAAACCCAAGTGCCAATGTGCCCAAAACCACCCAGATAACCCTACGGATTATTGCCTTGCGTCCGCCAAATACAACTCGAAATGCAAGCGAACCGTAGACAATCGCCATAACTAGCCCCACTAGGAGAACCCGAATCGACTCGTTACTGTCGCCAACCGAACCGCCTAGCATCATCATCAAAAGCGAGAACACCATCGCTATCAAACTGCCTATTGACATCAGCACAAACGGAACGGCGTGAAGTAGCATAATAATTTTAGCTCCACCCTGTTTATGGGCCACCTCATGCTTGGCGTAAAACCAATCCGCAACCAAAGCACTGATCGACATGACAATAACAGCGGCAAGCGGATAAACTAGCCCAGACTCCTCAGACCACTCTGAAGAATGGTTTTGTGTCGTAAAGAACTTCACAACTAACACCGCCAACCAGCTCATTGACACGCCGTACAGGAACCAAAATGCATAACTAAGCCACTGCAAGACAAGCAAACCGCCTGGCGTCCGCACAGGTACTGATGGCTCGCTGGCTACAGCAGCGCCGGCTTCTCCGCCAACTGGAGGAGGACTGACGGATTCAGTGTCTTTAGTACCCGCTTCTGATGTTGGCCCGGCATCATTAATTACTTTCTCTGTTTTTTCTGATGTGACCGCCTGTTCAGCACCTTCCTTTGGTCGCCCCTCAGGGGACTCATCTCGAAGTGTCTTTACATTCTGTTCATCTCTTGGCTCTTCGCTCATATGATTGTCCTCATAGTTAGATACTTAGCAGTATACCATAAGTGGTTTTTGGCTACAGTCTTGCATGAGCCTGACAAACAACTAACGCCCCTAACTAGAGGCTAGACGCGTATCAAAAGTCAAAGTCCTCGACATCCAATGCTTCTTCATGCATAGATACGAAATTGCGCAATTCACTAAGCGAACGCGGGGTATTCCAGGTTGCCAGCCCAAGAGTATCATGAATATTAACCAACTCTGTGTCAGTTGTGATTTCCATATTTTTGCCTTTTTTGTTTTTTATTGACTTATACGTTTAATATAGCACAAACTTGCAAAAAAAGCAATACCTTTATGCAAAATAGTTGATTCCTGGTTGACTATGTCACCCGCCCTCTTTGAAAGCTAGAAATATACACCTCGTAACACACGGCTATGGCTACTCTCTAGTGTGCCAAAAACTAACCCTCATCAATTGACTTTACAGAGACGCTTATGGTATAAATGACAAAAGAGGGAACGAAATAAACATGGATTATCTTTTGACCTTTAGTATCATCGCGCTCGCCGCGCTGATTCATGCCAGCTTCCAGCTTGGTATTAGTATGGTGACACTTCTCTCGGGACATGCAGCTGGACGAAGTGCTCCACGCGGCCGATCATTAGGATTAATCGGAGCTTTTTTGTTCGGCACGCTAGTTATGACCAGCTTGATTATCTCGACGATATCCTACGTTAGTAGTTTGCTATTTCACCAAAAAGTTCCAACTTTTGCTTGGTCGGCAGCCTGTGGTGTTATGATTGCAATCGGTATTGCAGTCTGGACTTTCTACTACCGCCGAGGTAGTGGTACGTCGCTATGGATACCTCGTGGATTTGCTCAGTTTCTCACTAATCGTATCAAGGCCACCCGATCACGCACCGAAGCTTTCAGCCTCGGAATGAGCGGTGTGTTGTCAGAACTTATATTCATTATAGGCCCGACCACAGCAACGGCCTTTTCGCTGGTATCTCTGCCCCCTCGTCTCCAACTTCTAGGTATACTACTCTATGTTTTCGTCGCCTCACTCGGAATGATTATCGTTACCATACTCATCGGGAGTGGGCATAGCATCAGCCGAATTCAACGATGGCGCGAGACAAACAAGCGTTTTCTCCAGTTTGCGGCTGGAAGTGGATTAGTGATTCTAGGATTTTACCTATATGCAAATGAAGTGGTCACCGACTCTATATCACTCCTGGGAGGTCGATAGTGGGTAACGTTATCGATGTGGTCAAAAGAGGTGGCAAACGACCAACTGAGCGTTTTGACCGAGGCAAACTACATGCGAGCGTCTATGCCGCCTGTCGCAGTGTCCGTAGCCTAGATGGCCTGGCCAACGACACTGCCCGCAAAGTGTGCGACCTAGTCATAATCTGGACCGACAATAAATCTGAGATTACCAGTGCCGATATCCGGCGACAGGCCGCCAAAGCACTCGAGACCTATCACCCCGATGCCGCATATCTTTACAAACACCACAAAGTCATCATATGAGGAGACCACACAAATGGCAAAAAAACACAATTTTGATTACGATCTGATAGTTATCGGTAGTGGTGCAGGCGGTTCTGCCGCTGCGACAATTGCTGCTCGCGAGGGAAAAAAGGTAGCAATTATCGAATCAGACACGTTTGGCGGTGACTCTCCCAACTGGAGCGACGTGCCGACAAAAGCCCTTCTACATGCCGCCCAACTATATGATGAAGCCCGTCGTGGAGCAAGGTTTGGCCTCCGCTCGGCGACTCTCAGCTACAACTACCCAAGTGTACTGGCCTGGAAAGATCTCGCCGTAAAACGAACTGGAGCTGCCGGTAATCGCAAGTTCTACGAATCACAAAATATTGATACATTTGCGGGTTACGCCCACTTCCTATCTCCGAACGAAGTGTCAGTCAACCGAAAACACCTGTCAGCCGCACGCTTTTTGGTAGCAACTGGCTCTCATTGGGTCGCACCCCATATCCCTGGCCTCGATAAAATCCCCTACCTGACACCTCGCACCATCCTAGAAGCAACCAGGCCACCAAAGAGTATCTATATTATCGGCGGCGGTACGATTGGCGTAGAAATTGCTCAATTACTCGCAATATTTGGGACCAAGGTATATCTCGCGGAAATAGCCGCTCGGATCTTGCCCAAAGAAGAAGAGGAAGTGGGTGAACTAATAGAACGAATCCTGCGTGAAGACAAAAAAGTCACAGCTCTTACGCAAACTCGCACCCTATCAGCAGTCAAAGATGGTCTCGGCTATCGAGTCACCTTCCTACGTGGCGGTGTCGAAAAATCAGTGCGTGTCGACGAAGTACTTGTCGCTACGGGTCGCACACCAAATCTCGACTTAGGTCTAGAAAATGCCTCTATCGCCTATGATCCAACTGGCATCACGACAAACGAGCACCTCCAGACAAGCGCACGCCACATTTATGCCGCTGGCGATGTTCTCGGACATTCTAGCCATACACACACTGCGCTCCTCGAGTCACGTATTGTCGCCCATAATCTATTTGCAAAAAACCAAATAACTCCCGACTATACTGCAACCCCGCGCCTCACCTTTACCTTTCCAGGTGTTGCAACCGTTGGCTACACTGAAGACGACTGTATTAAACGCGATCTTCGCGTCAATACAGCGCTAGCCCCACTAAATATCATTGCCCGCAGCAATACTAGCGATTTTCGCGATGGCTTTGTTAAACTTATCACCGACAAAAGAGGTGTTCTGGTTGGGGCAACCGTCGTCGCCCCTCACGCCGCCGAGATTATCCACGAACTTGCCCTCGCCATTAAACACGGCATGACGGCACGAGATGTCGCAAATACACCACACGCCTTTTTATCCTGGAGCGAGGCTGTACGTGTCGCAGCCGGAAAGTTAGTAAAGTAGGATTTTTCTAAGCCTCCAGTGTGAGCACAAAAGAAAACACCCGTCCATCCGACAGGTGTTTTCTTTGGTCGCGGGGGCAAGATTTGAACTTGCGACCTCTTGGTTATGAGCCAAGCGAGCTGACCAGGCTGCTCCACCCCGCAATACTAAGTTTTTGCACGTCTTAAACGATGCAAACCCTATCTTATCACATGCCTCTTATTGGCGCAAGACTTCGGCGTTATTGCCAAGCAAAAAGTTTATCCATTGATCAAAATTACTTGACGCTGGTGTTGTAGCTCTGGTTGAGGGAGCTAGCGATTTTTTTTCACTTTCTTTGTCTGCCATAACTACAGCAGGGCTATTTTTTGGCAATAATAACACTTTCTCTCCGGGCGCCGCTAGACCTAGATTTGTCCGCGCCGCCAGATCCTTGTATTCATCGCTCTTATAGTAGTTTTGCTGGTACTGCAATGTATCAACCTCAAGTTGCATCAGATCAAGCTCTCGCTTCTGGCCATCAACCATCTTTTGGGCAGCAAAATTTGTCTGCATAATCGATATAGATCCCCACGCCCAACCCGTTGCAATAAGAAGCGCCACTACAATCACTATATTGTTTAATGTACCATACGTATTCCAGAGGTGACGAAGCTTTTTTTTGATACCCACGAGAGCCATAACTAAACTTATTATAGATGAATAGCGATAAATGAGCTATAATATACCTCTAGTGCGACTTAAATCGCAACTAGCCCACCCGCTAAGTCACCCTAAGGTCGGGTTGTGACTTAGAACCTATCAGTGTCAGTATATTTTCCAATATGGGGGTATAGCTCAGCGGTCAGAGCAGCGGGCTCATAACCTGTTGGTCCCTGGTTCAAGTCCAGGTACCCCCACCAAAAAACGACACCTGAAATCACCGCCTAAGACGGTGATTTTTTATTTACACCCCCTAAGTTACTCTGCTTAGAGAGCCGTTTTTTGTATTCAGCACGACGCTTGGCTGATTGTTCGTCTTTTGGGTCTAGGAATATCTTTTTAAACAAAATCCTTGTGGCTATATAGTCATCATCAACATCATACGGCGAAAGCCCCGCCTCAATCATCTGGTCATACCCAAACGCCTCTCTGAGGGCACTTGAGCTAGCCTGCAAATGCTTACGACGACAATTCTCGACCGACCCTGCATCTTGAATTGGCTTACCCGAGCGAAGGTAGCCCTCGAGCTTGTTGGCTATCGCATGCTCATCAAGAGCCTGGGCTAGCGCTAGCGCTCGTACACCAAGATCAACCGACGGACCAGCCTTTTCACCGATCTCTCGAAGGGCGTCAAGCGCTCGTTCGTGATCCTCCTCAGCCATAGCCCTCTCATACCTGTCGTCCTCAGACACGCTCGCCGTATCCGGTGCTAGCTCAGGAGCATCATCAATTGGTCGCACATCACCGTCAATCAGTGCGGAGCGAGAGTTAAGCTTTTCTAACATATCTCTATTATAGCATAAGCATCGACTAATGTCAATCTGAGAACCAGCCAATCAAAAAAGCCCCGATGGAGACAACCTCCGGACATGGAGGTCGCGGGGGATCCGACGGGGCTAATTTGGCACCTGTTTGTTTGTATTCTTAGCATACTATGGTATCGATAGTGAGCGCAAGCGTTTTGATATGTAAAGTTATCCACAAGCCTAGCAAAAAACTGTTTCTGTAGACGGTATCTCTAGTAAAGCTATTTTTAGGATAAAGTTTCCCACCCAAAAGACCCCCTAAAAGGAGGTCTTTTTACTATCACTCAAGTGATTATTTTTTCTTTGAAACTGTCAGGAATCCATTACGTGGATTTTCTTTGACAACGCGATCTGCTGGCAAATCAACTGGAGTACCTTTTGCGTTCTTCTCTACCTTTGCAAAGAAGTAGATAGTCTGTGGTTTACCGCCACGAAGTGTCACTTCAGTCTTGTGCAGGTAGTAGGTAACACCCTTTGAGTTAGTGTGCTTGTAGGCCATTGTAGTCATACCTCCTATTAGCTATTACAAGAGATAGCTTACCCCAGGGGGTTGAGGCTGTCAACACTTTTCACCTCTATTCTTCCTCTATAGCAAGGCTAGACAATCTCTACAGCTGGCGATAGTGACGCCGAAGCAGTAATCTCAACACGCCAAGAGCGATCAATCTAACCACTGTAATTATCATTACAAAGAAAGTAGCAACGATTGACCAGCCTGCGAAATCAGGCGACCAGATGGGTGCATTAAACTCATAGCGATAGAGGGCTGGATTCGGAAGCTTGATAGTAGATGGATCAGTAACCTGTCCCTCTTTGGTTAACTCCGCCAACATACAGTCCTGATAGGCCTTGCTGTAGCCCCGAATCGAGAGATTTGGGTTACAGACGGCATCAGCTCGCGCCTGAGGAGAGTCTGCACCCCCTGGGCTGTTGCCTGTCATCGCTTTTTTGACGTCTCGATTGTACTGTTCCTGTAAATAAAGCGTACCTGAGCTAGCGTTCATATGGCTAGATGAGAACCGCTGCAAGTCATAAAGTCGAGCTGAGGTTTCTTGTGCATCCCCTGCCTTGTCGGCTGACGTAACGGCGTTACGACGAGCAATCATGCCAGTATTGTTGAGGCGTAGAAACGTCGCTGTTAGGAACAGCATCAATACTAAGACAATGATCAGTTGCCATGTCTTGATAGCTCGAATATGCTTGATGCTTTTTCGAAGTTGTCGATTATCGGCCACTAATTAATCCCACCTCATATTGCTAGTGTCTTTAGTATACACTTTTTTAGCGTGCCGCGCGACTGACTATGAGCATTATCAGCTCGTATGCGGCGGCCACGAAAAATAGCACCATAAACGCATTTTTTTGGTCAATTATCATCAGCGCGACAGCAAGCACACAACAACCGAGCGCTGCACCGAGATTCAGCATCATCTCAACCATCATCATATAACTAATGCGGAAACCAGACGTATCAGCAACATCAAACAACACCCTGGTAAACGGCATAGCATAAGCGCTCGTCGCTGTTTCGCTAGTAATGTTCGTTGCAATCACTGCCGGAGGCGTCTGGACAAAGGGTCGAAATACGTGAAGTATTGAGTTTACCACCGTACCAAAGACTAGCAACACATCGCCCTTTCGTTTATCTATCACACGACCAAACACCCAGGCAGCCACCATCGACACCAAAACACCGAGAGAGGCGATACTACCGAGCACCGCATACACCCCCTCTCCAAGTCCACTAAACACAAATAGCGTTGCGAACAGCGCCCAGCCCATACCGCTAGCTACAAAATCAAATCCCACAACAGTTTCTGCCACGAGACTCGGAATAGCCAGGCGCCAAGGAAAACCCCTAAAGCGCAACTTTGCACGTGTTACTGTAGGCTCTACAGTACGAAACAACGGCACAGCCGAAAATACAAATAAAATCGATGCAAGAATAATCGTCGCCTCTGGAGACCATATCGACGCAATCGCTCCACCTACAAGCGGACTAATCACTCGTGCTATTTTTTCAACCTGCTGCATCCTGCCGATCTCTTTGCCGGCACGATCAATGTGCTTTACTTTGCTAAAGTTGATCATGTGACACATGTTGTAAAGGGTCGTCGACATCTGCTGAAATAGGCCGAAGATAGCTATTGCAATCATCACATGATCATTTATCACTCCCACAAGCGCAAAAGCAACGAGCGAAGGAATACGCAGTAAGTTGGCAAGCAGTATACCGTGCTTTGGACCATAATAGGCCGCATATTTCGCTGCCAGATACGAAAACGGTATCTTCATCAAGTACCACACCGCATAAAAGAGGGTAATAAAAATCAGACTATAACCTAATTTGTACAGATAAACAGCTGCAAAAAGATTGACGATATTAGCGGCAAATACGGTGATTAGGCGCGACGTATAAAGTTCTGCTATTTGGTCAAATGAAACACTCCGCCAATAATGGCGACGTCGCAAAAGTCTACTAATAATTCGCCCTATCATATCTACCTTATGTGTAATACTTGTCGAGACAGTATACCATTTTGCTTATAGTATCTCTAGGTCAAAAGTAGCCATTTTTGTGCATTTAGGTTAAACATATATAAACTCCTGCTCGTGCTATACTAGCTTACATGAACATTTACTTCTGTGGAATTGGCGGAGTGGGTCTTGGTCCGCTAGCAGAAATTGCTCGCGACGCAGGTCACGTGGTGCGTGGCAGCGATCTTCATGACAGTCTGACGACCCAAGAACTACAGAGTCGAGGCATCAGTGTAAGCACCGATCAATCTGGCGACTATCTCGCCTACTGCCATAGTCAGCAAAAGATTGACTGGTTTGTCTATACATCAGCGATCTCTCCAGACCACCCAGAATTGCTACGAGCTAAAGAGCTTGGAATATACACCGCCAAGCGTGATGAACTAATTAATTATATTATCAATGAGAAAAACCTAAAGCTCATCGCCGTTGCTGGTACTCACGGCAAAACAACTACTACAGCAATGGTCGTATGGACATTCCGACAGTTAGGGATTCCTGTTAGTTTTTCAGTTGGCTCAACCATGAGTTTTGCCCCGAGCGGACACCTCGACCCAAAGTCAGAGTACTTTATATACGAGTGTGATGAATTTGACCGAAACTTTCTCCACTTTACGCCTCATCTTTCACTAATTACTGCGATCGACTATGATCACCCTGATACATATCCGACTGAGGAAGATTACGTCAATGCATTTACTGAGTTTATCAACCAGTCAAACCAGGCTATCATGTGGAAACATGATACGCTCATGAATGTTATTCCGCCCCGCACAACATGGCAACTCAAAGATTCAGAGGTGATGGACTTTAAGATGCCAGGTGCTCATAACCGCGCTAACGCAACCCTTGTAGCAAAAGCATGTGAATATCTAAAACTTGGCAATCCCGCTCGCACCAGGACCGCTCTAGAATCATTTCCAGGTGCCTCACGCCGTTTCGAGCGTCTTGCACCAAATCTCTACACAGACTACGGCCATCACCCGAAAGAAATCGCTGCTACACTACAAATGGCTCGCGAGATATCAGATCACGTTGTGCTCGTCTACCAACCACACCAAAATACTCGTCAGCACCAGGTACGATCGAGTTATACGACATGTATGGAGCTCGCTGAGGAGATATTTTGGCTTCCCACTTATTGCTCTCGAGAGGACCCTAACCTCCCGACACTTGAACCACAAGAACTCACTAGCCAACTTTCGAATCGAAATATAGTTGTATACGCCGACATGAATGATGAACTATGGTCGCATATCGAGCAAGCACGCAACAACGGTAAGCTTGTCCTCTGCATGGGTGCGGGCACGATTGACGGATGGGTGCGCAAAATGCTCAACCCTCATGGTTTCTAGTAAGGACCCATAAAAAGAAATTATCACTAAAAGGCTTGGTGTTACAATTTGCATCATATATTACACACCTACCTATTAAGTAGTCGTATAGCGAAAAATATTTTGACTAAAGATAACATGAAAAACTAGATACCTGCTATGGGTAGCTATGAAACCGAGAAGTGATTCGCAACCAAAACTTCTGCAATAATATACGCCAACCACAAACCAACAAGTATTAGCGACTCACGTCGATGCAAGCGGTAGTTTGACCGAAACAGTATAATCAATATAACTGACGCTATAACCATAGAGCCACCAGCTACATAGGCGATACGTTGCGGGAACGTAAATGGTGACATGAGAGCAACAATACCGATGACGGTTGTCGCGTCAGCAAGTACCGAACCGAGAACATCACCAACCGCCAATCCGTGATTACGAGATTTTATCGCTTTTATGCCAAAAAACACCTCTGGAACGGTCGTGCCTAGGCTAACAATTAGGACGCCGACTAGTATTGGCGCAATCCCAAGCGTTGTTGCAAGCTGATGGGCGGACTGGACTGTAAAATGCGCCCCCGCCAGGAGCATCGCCATACTACCAATAAGCAGTGTCATGTTCAGCGCATGGTGCTTTAGCCCGCGCTCCCTGGTTTTTACATCAACACTACGCTTAAATACAAAGAAGCTAAATATCAGTCCGACAACAAGCAGTACCGCCCCCTCTGCGCGCGAGAACTCTCCGTCTAGTCCGAGTAGTATCGGGATTGTGAGAAATAATGGATATATAGCAACTTTTCGATAAAGACCCTTTTCAATCCGAAGCCCAGACTTGCCAGCCACAAACGCCAAAATTACAAAAACAATCGTCAAATCAGCAACATTTGACCCAAGCAAAGTACCCACACCAAACGACGGATTACCCTGCAGACTAGAGGAAACAGCAATAAATGTCTCTGGCAAAATTGAGATAAACGACACCACAAAAAACCCGACAAGATAGCGTGGTACACGAAACCCCTCCGCTACCTTCTCGGAATATTTTGTTGCAAAGCCCGCCCCTTGAGCAACAACGTAAAGCGACAGTACGAGTAAGGCTATATCTTCCATTGATTTTTATGTTAAAAGTATATGCTTTTATTATGACAAATGGTCTAAAGATTGTCCAATCGGTGGACGTGCACGTACGAATGAGGTAGTTCGACTGTCGTCCAGCCAGCGTGTCTCGTAGCTGGTCAGTATCTTGTAGTCGTCCGACAGGTCACTCTCATGAAGATTAAACGCCAACTCATCAATTAGCCACCCCTCTCCGACCAATTGTTCTAGCGTCCATGCAAAAAAATCCGGGGAGTCGTGCTTGATATAAAGCCCTCCATCTGGTCGCAAAATATCATGATATCGCCGGAGAAATGTCGGGTGCGTCATACGCCTCCCAGCACTGCGTTGACGAGGAAACGGATCAGAAAACGTTAGCCAAATTTTACTTACCTGATGGGCAGGAAACAGCTCACCGATCTGATCAGCGCGCGCTCTTATAAACGAAATATTCTCCACACCCTCCTCGAGTGCCCGATAAGCTCCAAATTGAAGCCTATCCGCCTTTACGTCAACAGCTACAACTCGCTTTTCAGGGTGACGTTTTGCAAGCTCTAGCGAAAATAAGCCAGTTCCCGCCCCAACCTCAACTATATCGACAGCCTGTCGTTGCCACTCCTCAAACTCAAAACAGTTATTGGCATTGTGAAATTTTGCAAACTTATATTTTTTGCGTTTACGGGTGATTATGAAGTCGTTTGGGTCTAATAATTCACTCATTCACCTAATTATAGCGTGACTTATCGACCAAAAAAACCATATAAGTAACAGCACAATCATACCTATAGCGACTAGTGGTATACTATAGGCATATGCTTGAAACACTAACCCAATGCGCAACCACAATTCTAATCGGTCTTGCCTGTTATTGGCTTGGGCCACTTATCATCAACTGGCTAATGACCCACATATTTGTTACTCATTACCAGCGAACTTTACACAAAAAAGACCTCGAGAAGCGCCAGCGTACCTTAGGCGGTATGTTTACGAATGTTTGGCGTATCATCGTCGTAGTTATAGCCTTGTATTTTATTCTGCAGGCTGTCATTGGTAAGGAGCAAGCATTCACGCTTCTTGCACCACTGTTCGCTAGTGCCGGCATCATTGGCGTCGCTCTCGGTTTTGGCGCTCAGTCTCTCGTCAAGGACTTTATCTCGGGTATTTTTATAATTAGCGAAAATCAATATCGTGTCGGTGATGTTATCGAAATCGAAGGTTTTGGCGGTACCGTTGAGCGCATAGGTGTACGGTCGACAGTTATACGTGATGTTGACGGCAACGTTCATTTCTTCCCCAACGGCATGGTACAGCATATCATAAACAAAACTATGGGATACAGTATGGCGCGATTCACTCTAGCGGTAGCGCCAGACACCGACATCGATAAAGTCGCAAAGATTATTGACAAAATTGGACTTAAACTTGCCTCAGAAGAAAAATGGAAAGATAAAGTCCTTGAGGCGCCTCGTTATGTGATGATGGGCGAGTTTACTGCAACCGCCATCAATCTAATCGTCTCAGGCAAAACCCAACCTTCTGACCAATGGAGCGTTACCGCAGAAATGCGCCGCAGGATCCTAGAGAAATTCGACCAAGAGGGAATTGAGATCGGTACTATACCAGTAATTCCGACTACCCCAAAGAAAAAATAACTAAACTATTGCTCTACTTCAGTATCATTGGGAGCCAATAGCTGAAGTGACGTATCACTGAGGGCTTTTTTGTCGAAACTTTCAACATTAGTAACACGCGTGGCACGCTTATCGTAGCGACCATAAAACGACTTAAACGCCGACTCATCAAGTGCACCAGTCGCCGGGAAAGTATCATTTGCGTCCTCGCCACGCTGGGCATCTTTGCGAATTGACTGATAGCCTGGACGACTGAGATCAACTTGTTCGGCTCCACTAAGTTTATATAGACTCAGCCCAACCCCAACTAATACAGACGCAATAATGATAACCATCGCGATAAGCATAAAAAACCTGTGGCGCTGCCACTGCGTCATAGTTACCGCCTCTTGCTTCAGAGATTCAACTGTAGTCATCTAGTGTAACTCCCTGTCTTTGCTTGCACCTGCATGCGTATCGTTTCGACTCCATCACGATACGTTTTTACGAGCCCTGCAAGCGAAAGAACTTTCTCTCTAACTGCCGCCCTCTGTGAACGTGCAAGGATAATCGTATCGTAAAATGTAACTGGTTGATCGCTACACTTCATCTGCATGGCTCTTAGCATAGTCTGCTCGTATTGCTGATAAAGACTACGAAACTCATCAATCTGCTTGTTGTACTCAACAGTAGTTTTTGTGAGCGCAACACCGTCAAGTTTTGCTAACGCTACTCGGCTATTCATTGGCGCCATGTACTTAGTTGAAATTGTTTCATGCTCCTGGCCAAGGTGAACCCGCGAGAGCGCATCACTCGAGTGAATTCCAGTCAATGTCGCCTGTACGCTCTGGCAATTTGTACGGATCATCGCAATTTGGCTAGCGTTAAGCATCAGTACGCTCTCTAGATCCTCGGCATATGTAACAGGCCCAATCACGAGGGTAAGTATGGCGCTAGCAATCAATACACGTTTTAGCATCTTGCTTCATTATCTCTCAGCCAAGCCACTTGGTCAAACATGGCGCCAACCTAGGCGACTCTTTAAGTATCTACAGTCCAAGCTCTTTAAGTTGCATTGGGTCGATTGTTGACGGCGAGTCCATCATCACATCGACACCCGAGCCGTTCTTTGGAAAAGCCAAGGTTTCGCGAACATTAGTTTCGTCGATGAGTTCCATGAGGATGCGATCAACGCCAAAGGCACAGCCAGCGTGCGGCGGTGCACCGTATTTGAAGGCGTTTAGCATGGTGCCGAATTTTTCTTCGACGTAGCTTTCGCTAAAGCCGAGCAAATCGAATACTTTGTACAGCACCGCTGGGTTGTGGTTGCGCACACCGCCGGAGCAAATTTCGTAGCCATTCATCACCATGTCAAATTGGTCAGCCACGATGGCTAGTTTTTCAGCATCGGTCGTCGCCGATTCCAGCGCCTCTAGACCGCCCTTTGGCATACTAAATGGATTGTGTCCAAAATCAAGCTTCTTGCCGTGGTCGTCCCATTCGTAGAACGGAAAATCGATAATCCAGGCAAAGGCCACCACGCTCGGGTCTTTCAGGTTGAAATGAGTAGCAAATTCGTTTCGCAGACGGCCAAGAACGGCGTTGACGACTGGGCGAGTGTCAGCGCCGAAAAAGACTGCGTCACCATCAACTGCACCAGTTTTTTGCTTAATCGCCGTGAGCTCTGTTTCGCTCAAGAATTTGGCAATTGGTGATTTCGCTTCGCCATCTTGGTAGGTGATGTAGGCCAAGCCGCCCGCCCCCTCGCTTTTGGCAATGTTGGTGAACTGGTCGATTTGCTTGCGGCTGAGACTGGCGCCATGTTTCACACAAATCGCCTTGATGCACTCAGCGTTTTTAAACACGCCAAATTCGGTGTTAGCGAATACATCGGTCAGCTCGATTAGCTCCATGCCAAAACGTAGGTCCGGCTTGTCCGAGCCATACGTCTCCATGGCGTCGCGGTAAGAAATGCGCGGAATTGGACTGCTGTCACCGACCGCGAGACCACTCAAATCTAGCAACTTCTTGCCCGCAAACTCAGTCGCGAGCTGCCGCATCAACGGTTCAACTTCCTGGCGAACCTCCTCGCCGTCTTCAACGAAACTCATCTCCAGATCCAGCTGATAAAACTCACCGTAGAGTCGATCGGCCCGCGGATCTTCATCGCGAAAGCAGGCTGCCAACTGGTAATACCGCGGCACGCCGCCAACCATCAACAACTGCTTGAACTGCTGCGGTGCTTGCGGTAGAGCGTAGAACTTATTTTCCTGCAGACGACTGGGGATCAGGAAATCACGTGCACCTTCGGGGCTGGAATTCGCCAAAATTGGCGTCTGAATCTCGATGAAGTCTCGAGTATCCATGTACTGATGCATGCGCTGGTACATCTCAGCGCGTTTTTTCAGCATCTGCTGCATCGTTGGACGACGCAGATCAAGATAACGATATTTAAAACGCAAATCTTCGCCCGCTTGGTTTTCCTTAGCAAACGGCTGAATCGGCAAGGTCTCAGCACGGTTGAGAATTTCCAAATTTTCCACCACAATTTCTACATTACCACTGGCGATATTTGGATTTTTCAAACCTTCGCCGCGCTCCGTCACCACGCCGCTGGCGCGAATCACAAACTCATCGCGCAGGCTTTCCGCCAAACGAAACGCTTCCACCTGTTCAGGATTAATCACCAACTGCACCAACCCAGTATGGTCGCGTAGGTCAATAAAAATCAGCCCGCCGTGATCGCGCCGGGAATGCACCCAGCCAGCCACGGTAGTCATTTCCCCAACATTATCAGGGGTATGTATCGCCAAAACTCTCTTTTTCATATCTGTTATTATAGCATATTGATGTGTTTTTTCGCCTTTGGCGTAACCCGACGGCCACGCGGCGTACGCTCAATGAAGCCGATTTGCAGCAGATACGGCTCATAAAAATCCTCAATCGTCGTCGCTTCGTCGCCAGTCAGCGCAGCAATGGTCGTTAGCCCCACGGGATTATCGCCATAATTTTCCAGAATTGACTGTAGTAAATTACGGTCGGCTGGGTCTAATCCCAGCTCATCCACTTCCAACATTTCCAAAGCACTCGTTGTCGTTTTCACATCAATTATGCCATCACCGTTAACGTCGGCGTAGTCACGTACGCGCTTGAGCAGACGGTTGGCGATGCGCGGCGTCAAGCGAGCCCGCGTTGACAACAGGTTTGCTGCTTCATGCCGAATCGACGATTCCAGGATGGCTGCACTCCGCGTCACAATTTTAGCGATGTCCTCTGGCTCATAAAATTCCAATCGATAAATATGCCCAAATCGATCGCGCAGCGGCGCCGCCAAACTACCCGTCCGCGTTGTCGCGCCAATCACCGTAAACCGCGGCAGATCCAGCCGAATTGACCGAGCTGCTGGACCCTTGCCGATGACGATGTCTAGCTTGAAATCTTCCATGGCCGAATATAACATCTCTTCCACCGCCCGACCGAGCCGATGAATTTCATCAATGAACAAAATATCACCGTCCGCCAAATTGGTCAAAATTGACGCCAAATCACCCGCCTTTTCAATGGCCGGGCCGCTGGTGATACGCAAGTTTGTGCCCATTTCGTTAGCGATCACCGTCGCCATGGTCGTCTTGCCCAGTCCTGGCGGGCCGTACAGCAGCACATGATCGAGTGGCTCACCGCGCTTCTTGGCCGCGTCAATTGCCAAGCGTAAATTGCGCTTCAATCGTTCCTGGCCAACATACTCACTAAAGCTCTGCGGACGCAAGCTAACTTCAATCCGCTGTTCTTCAGCATCATCACTGTGCGGACTGGTATCGACTATTCTCTCAATTGCCATACATTCATTATATCATCCACAGCGGAGCGAACTAATCTCCTGCAAGCCGGCTACGCAATGCCTGCATAATTTCGCGAAAGGTCTCATCACCCACCATATGTACCGCATCCTCTAGGTGTCGTGGCCATTTCGGATCAGGAAATTCCTCGCCAGCAAAGGTGGCACCGCCGAGATAGCACGGGTACAAATGCCAGTGCACATGTGTCGACTGACCAGCTTTCACTGCGTTATTCATCAGACATTCCCAGTTACACACATCAGCGCCAAACACTGCTTTGACCGCCTGCTCAATTTGACGAATTACCTGATGTAGCTCCGTCCAATCCACCTCATCTAGATCCGACAATGTTTCCTTGTGCTGACGCAGGGTGATAAATGACTTGCCTCAATAGCATTGGTTTCTGTCAAGCACCACCACCCAACGTTCGGTTTATAGTATGACATTGTTGTCGGCTGTTGTCTGACCAACCAGCAGCGGACAGATTTCACATTCCTTCTGTGTCGTGCATGTATTCATGATACCTCCTGGTATGGATTATACCACTTGGCAAGGAGTGTCTGCTTATAATTCGTACCATATTATTGCATAATTATAAATTATATTGTAGAATTGGTATCGTTATGAGTGAGAAGCATATGGAAAGTACACTGGCTAACGGCGGGAATGCACCTGAACGAATAACATTTCGCGCTCTAGCTCCATATTTCACTCTAGGAGCGGCGTTCGGAAGTGTGATGGGTGTTCTCGGCTACAACTACATCGCGAGTACTCACCCCAATCGCCCGACAGAAATTGACACAACGACAGTAGCCACAGCAGCTACAGGGTCAAAGCAACAACAGCTACAGCTACCATCCAAGATCCAGCCTCTTATCATTACCGGCTCATCAGCATCCCTAGAAACTCCAACAACACCAGAATATGTCGCCGATACTAGTAACCGAATAGCAAATACGCTCAAGGTTGCCACCGAGGCTATAGCACAGACCATGGATGCCGCTCAAAGTACTATATACACCGCAGAGATATTACCAATGGAAGGGCCGCCGATTGATTCAGAAACTGGTAAGCCTTGTTATCAGCTCAAAGACATACAGCAAGCTATTGGAGCAATAAATTTGCCAAGCGGTGTCACTCCATACGTTATATTGCCGCCCGGAATATGCGAAAAACAACCTTATGCTGCCTATGCCTCTGGCGATAACGTTGTCACAACCTCTAAAGTTATTGACAATCCGGGTACCGCAGCGCATGAACTCGGCCACGTTGCAGGCCTCCACCACACAAATAGTTTTGATATCAAGTCCGGTTATGGCCAAGGAAAACTCTCTCAAGATATAGACATGACAGAGGCTATAGGACAAGGATATGGTGATTTTCGTAGGGTAAAAAACCAGGATATCCCTGAGCAAGATGTTCCTAAACCAAATATCGAAGAAGCTTCTGGCGAGACAAGCGTTATGGGTTATCATTTCCCAATTGACAAAGACTGCACCGAGAAGAATACATGTGACATATTTAATCTACCCGAGAAATATCGACTCGACCCTAAGAAATTCCCACTCTACGACATTGATCCCTCGACACTAAATGATTCCTCTACCGCGATAACCCTATCCACCGAACCGTACAACATACAGGGTGTACGGATACCGATACCAGCATCCCATCCGATTCGCCAAATCCACGGAGGAGAACTGCTTACTGATTTTATTGTTAGTATAAAATATGACGGCAATGGCTCAAGCTGTTTTAAGGTTCCTACCTTTGTCATAGACAAAAGAGGGATTGTGACAGAGCTGAATTCGCCCCATACCGGAGTGATCCCAGGCTACTGTCTGTCAGATAGCTTTGATGGCTGGTCTATTTTTAATGATAGTTCTACCGGCGTGAGGATCAAGGTGCAACGCCAAAATGGTGAGACGCAGCTACTTGTTAAAAAATTTTGAATTGGCTACCGGACTCTCTGCTCATTTCTTCAGCGCCATCGTCACTCGTTGTGCCGTCGGTAGATTGACATCAACATTTTCCAGCGCCTTGGTGGCGTCAGCCAAGGTATAGCCCAGTGCCATTAGCGCTTCCAGTGCTTCGTCGGAGGTGTTTAATTCAGTCTGGACTGGCGCGACCGCTCGGCCGTACTGCGTCGGCAGGCCGACTTTATCGCTCAGATCAACCACCACGCGTTCAGCGGTTTTTTTGCCGACACCAGCAGCTTTTTGCACAAACGCACTATCAGCATTGGCGATGGCGTTGCGCACCTGCTCTGCGTCGCCGAGGCTGAGAATTGCCAGTGCCGCTTTTGGGCCAACACCCTGAACAGTAATCAGCACTTCAAACAGCTTTTTTGCAGCCAAACTAGAAAAACCGAATAGCTCTTCCGCCTGCTCGCGCACATGATGATAGGTGTAAAACTTAGCGTCTTGACTGAGCGCCACCGCCTGGAAATCACCAGCCGACACGCTCACTTCATAACCAACGCCGTGAACGTCAATCACGATGCTGCCCGCGCCAAATTTTTCAGCGATCGTACCAGAGAGATGGGCGATCACGGTCGTCTGTCTCCGCCGCCCGGAGGATTGGTCGGGCCGGGCGAAGTGCCGCCACTGCCACCACCCGAACCGCCACCACTGCCGCCACCACTGCCATTACCGCCGCCCGGGTTCTGGTCGTCATCGCCGGTACTACCACACGACGCAGTCTTTCGCGAATGTTTCGTCGCATCAAATTTGTCTTCGCTGATGGTGATGAGCCTCCTGGTAGCTAGGTCACAGACGGTGATCTGCTTAGTGGTGGGCGTTTGCCGACAATCAGCAGCATTCTTGGAATATTTAGCGGCGTCAAATTGATCTTCAAAAATTGACTCCACTTGCTTGGTCGCGAGGTTACAGACCTCGATCTTTGGCTTGGTCTGATCACATTTCTCGGTCGGAATGGCGCTCGAGAGGAAATATTCTTTGTAAGCACCGGGGCTGGAATCATCAGCCAGGCCACCATTACTACTACACACACTTCGCTGAACAACACCGCTTGGCACGTCGAAGCCAGTTTTTGCGCCTGCCAGCAGCTTGGTCATCGTCGCCCGCCAAATTGGTGCTGCCACATCCGATCCACCGCTGTTCATGACCTTATTATTGTTATTACCAACCCACACGCCGACAGCGTATTGCGGCGTATAGCCAATCGTCCAGGCATCGCGGTTATCATTGGTGGTACCCGTCTTGACCGCGACCGTTTTACCGCCCACCGTCAGGCTGCTACCAAACATCCCCGCCCGCGCGGCGTTATCCGACAGAATGCTGGAGATGAGATAGGCGCCACCTTGGCTAATCGCTTGGCGCGTACTGGCTGTTTTCCACGACGCGTTTTTGTTGAACTTGTCCTTGACTTCAGTGATGAGATTGAGCGATTCGTACTGCGTACCGCCATTGGCAAAGGCCGCGTAGGCGTTGGTCATCTCGCTTAGGCGCACCTCGGCCGAGCCAAGCGCCAGTGACAATCCATAATTTTTGTTTTCGTCCAGCGTGCTGATACCGAGTTTCTTGACAGCTTGGATGGAGCGATTGATGCCATACTTTTGCATGATCAGAACGCTCGGGATGTTCAGCGACCAGCTGAGCGACTTGCGCGTCGTCACCTTGCCGTTCCAGCGGCGAGTAGCGTTGTAGGGCACGTAACCATTGAAGTCAGTTAATTTATCATCAAAAACTGTCGCCGGCGTGATGGCGCCATCAGCCATCGCTTGCGCATAATACAGCGGCTTGAAGCTTGAGCCAGGCTGACGCGGCGTGGTCACCATATTGACCTTACCCCATTCGGTGTTATTATAGTCAGCGCTGCCAACCAGAGCCCGCACCTCGCCGGTTTTTGGATCAATGACGATACCGCTAGCGTTGGTGCCGCCGAGGCGATTGATCTGCTTCATTTGTTTGGCGATATTTTCTTGGAGGAGCTGTTGGGTGTCGAGATTCAGCGAGGTCTTGACGCGGTAGCCCGAGCGCATGACTTTTTCGTAGCCATATTTGTCGCTGAGCTGTTTGATGACCATCTCGGCAAAATGCGGCGCTGCGGAATTTGTGTGAGCCGCGCCGCCACCGGCGTATGCTAGCTGTGTGGCTTCCGCCTGCTGCTTCTGTTCCTCGGTGATAAAGCCTTCGGTCTGCATCCGACCGAGCACCGTCCTTTGGCGCTGCTTGGCGTATTCGGCGTTGCCGCTGATCGGCGAATAGCGGCTTGGCGCCGGCAGCACACCAACCAGCATACTGCTCTCGGCCAGTGTCAAATCCTTCGGCGACTTATTGAAATACACCTTGGCCGCCTCCTCGATACCAAAGGCGTTTTCACCAAAGTACACTGAGTTGAGGTACATCATCAAGATCTGCTCTTTACTATAATTCTGTTCAATGGCGATGGCCATAAATAGCTCTTGATACTTGCGCATAAAACTGTGCTCATTGCTGAGCAAGTTATTCTTGACCAACTGCTGCGTCAAGGTTGAGCCACCGCCGTGCCGCGTGATCGCCGCCCGGAAAATACTAAAGATATTAAAGCCGCTGTGCTTATAAAAATCTTTATCCTCACTGGCGATCAGCGCCTTTTTCATACTCTCAGAGATGTCTTTGAGCTGCACCAAGTTCCGCCGCTCGGCATTACCAACGCTATAAATCACCTTATCCTTGGCGTCAGTCAGCACAATGCCGGTATTATTGCGGTTCATCAGCCGCTCCTGATCGCCGATGTCGCGCGCATAATAAAAATAACTGGCAATCGGCACGATGATCAAAAACAGTAGAATTGGCAGCAGACACACCATAATTTTTTTCGGCCGACTCAGCCGCCAAAACCACAAAAAGTGTTTGTGTTGACGCGGCAATTTACCGGATTTCGCCTTGACTTGACCGAGATTGGCATACCGACCCATGTGCGGCGGCTGCTTCTTTATCGGAGCTCGTTTTCCCTTGCCTAATTGCACCATATATCAATTATACCACGCCACGGCGCGTCATCGCTACGTGGGTGATGGCTGCCGCGAGTGCATCGGCGCAGTCATCTGGCTTGGGCGGCTGGCTGAGACCTAAGTTAAGGCGCACCATTTCCTGAATCTGCTTTTTGTCAGCTTTACCATAACCGGTTAGTGTCTGCTTGATCTGTAGCGGCGTGTATTCACTGATTGCGAGACCCGCCTTGTGTCCAGTCAGCATCGCCACGCCACGAGCATGAGCCACAGAGATAGCAGTAGTAACATTGCGGGCAAAAAACAACTTTTCAATTGACATCACCTCAGGTCTGGTCTCAGCGATAATCTCTGTCAGGCCATCAAAAATCTCCACCAGCCGCTCGTCTAGCGGCGTATGGGCGGGCGTCTTGATCACGCCGGCCGTTACCAGCCGGTAGCCGCCCTGCTTCGTGTCAATCACGCCAAAGCCCAAAATACCAGTCCCTGGATCAATGCCAATAATTCTCATGAGTGTATTATAGCACCCGGCCAGTGGCAGTAATAATTAATGCAAGCGGCCGCCTCGACGAGCTACTTCGCCGAGTTATCGCTTGCCGCGCGTGATGGCGTGTTTTAGCCGCGTAGCAGCCCGGCCAATTTCCCAGCGCCACTGCCAGCCAGCGTAGCCAACCGCCAGCAGACTGACGCCGCCGAGCACCCACCAGCCCCACATCGCGCCCGTCACCTGCTTGACCTGCTCCGGTGCAAAGCCAGTTTTTGGTGCGGTAGCCAGCGCGACCTTGCGGCAGCGCTTCGTCTTTGGATTACGCTCAAAGCCTTCGGCACACTCCTTCAACACGTCACTATCAGCGGCAATTTTTTTACAGCGCCCGGTGGCGGGATTACGAAACTTACCGTCGGGACATGGCTTCAGAGTTTTGGCGGCTGCGGCTGCAATCGACCGACACCGACCGGTTATCTCGCTCCGATAGTACCCTTCACGACACGGCGTTTGGGTTTTGAGCTTGCTGATGTTGCGGCACCGACCGGTTTCTGGTGAACGATATTGGCCGGGCTTACACGGCGCGAGTTCCGGCTCGCGTACGATATTACGACAGCGGCCCGTCTCCGGCGAACGGTACTGCCCCGGACGGCACGGCGTCGGCACTGGCTCCACCGGCTCCTTGACGCAACGACCCGTGAGCTCGTGACGCACATAGCCCGCCTTGCAATCTGGCCACTGCTTGAATTCGTTGGGCCGAGCCGGCGTCGGTGAAAATGTCACCTTCCATTCCCCGTCAAGCAAACTCCACGACGAGTCTTTAGCCAGACCAGCAAATGACGTCTGGTCGATCTTATTGCCACTAGCATCCAGCGCGTACACCTCGCCGCCACCGGTTTTTGTCAGTTTGAGATTTGTCTCTGCCAGCCGAACGACATGCAGCGCCCCGGCTGCCAGCTCAATATTCTTGAACGTATGTGTCGTGTCCTTGTGCTTACCCCGACCTTTGACGAGAATGGTGCAGCCAGTGAGGTCGAGGTCACTGGTCCCGGCGTTAATGATCTCGATAAACGGTGTGTCAACATTGGTCGCAATCTCATGCAACTTCAAGCCGCTGCAACGATTACTCGGTGGTGTCGGATCAACTGGCGGACGTGGCTCGTCAGGCTCACTGCACGCTGGCAGTTCACGTAGACGCGGCGCCTCGCCGACCGAAAAATCGCTGGCGTTATTATCCGTATCAGTCACCACGCCATTTGTTTGGCAGCGCCAGGCGTGTAGCTTGCCACCCAGCGTAATCGGGCTACCCTCACGCGCTGACGCCGCGCCCCAGCCGACCAGATCCGACACCTGCCCATCACTCCTCACCAATTTGACAGAGCCGCCGGTTTTTGCCAGCACTTTCTGGCTATCAAACCGCAGGTCGGTCTGCTCATCGGTTAGCCGGCTATCACCGATCACCAATACCCCGCCCGCCGGCACTATTAGGTCGGTCGAGATTATTTTGAGCGTCGTCACCTGTCCCTTCTGATTAACATACTGCAGCGTCCAGCCCGTCAGATTGACAGGTTGCGATAACGGATTATAGAGTTCGACGTAGGTGCCGCGCGCTGTATCGAGGCCGACTTTGGTGATCAAGAGTTTGGCCGATGTGCGAGCCGTAGCTGACGGTGCAGGAGGTTCAGAAGGCGTTGGCTTGACTGGTGTGGGTGTTGACGGAGCGGGTGTAGACGGAGCGGGTGTAGACGTAGACGTACTGCCAGAAGCTGTGTCCGGCGTGGCCGCTGCTGGGGCTAATGGCCTGGTCGGAGCTGCCGGGCTGGGCACTGGATTGGCTGGACGCGGCGCAGGCGTGTCCGTTGGCGCAACCGATGTCGAGCCACCAGCAGGAGACGCAGCTTCTGGCGGGGAGTCACTTGCAAACGCTACCACCGGCTGAAACACCAGTGCAATTATCGTTGACATAAGTAGTAGGCGGGTCAAAACCTTCATTGTGAACTCCCTGCTTGGCTTATGTTGACTGATTATATTGTAAAAGAAATTCCTCCGAAACGCAAAAGAGCGCCGTCGGGGGCGCTCAATACATAGTCAATACATGGCCTAAACGCAGGTTACTCCGCAGTGATATCAGCATTGGTATGCACATTCACCACGTCGTCCAGGTCGTCCAGCGCGTCAACCACCTTCATCAATTTCTGTGCGGTTTCCGAATCAGCAATCTCGACCGGCGTGTTGGCAATGTAGCGCAGCTCAGCGTCTTTTACGTTCAAACCCTGCCTAACCAACTGATTTCTAACGCTCGCCAGATCCTTCAGCTCGGTATAGACAATAATCTCACCGTCTTCCTCGACCGCGTCCTCAGCGCCAGCATCCAAAATCTGGAGGAGTAATTCCTCGCCCGTACCCTCCACGGTGATCACACCCTTGCGGGTAAACTGAAACGCCACACTGCCAGCGTCAGCGATGCGCCCGCCGTTTTTGACTAGCGCAGTTTTCACTTCTGGCAAGGTGCGGTTGCGATTGTCGGTTGCTGTTTCGATGATGATGCCGACACCGCCCGGACCGTAGCCTTCATAGGTAATTTCCTCCAGCGCCGCCGCACTCTTATCCGCTACGCGGTCAATCGCCCGCTGAATGTTAGCGCTCGGCATATTAGCAGCCTTGGCTTTTTCAATGGCCATTGCCAAGCTTGCATTCAATGCTGGGTCAGTACCACCACGTGCCGCAATGGCAATTTGATTACCCAATTTCGTGAAAATCGCGCCGCGCTTCGCATCAACAATCGCTTTCTGCCGGTGCGTGGTCGCCCATTTACTGTGTCCTGCCATGTGTCTATGCCTCCAGAAAATTCGTTTCTTTTAGTATAGCAGAAAACGAGCGAGGGGTTAACTATTGAGCCGGTCAGTAGTGTTTTCTGAGAGAACGAAGCCACCACAATTTGATTCTATACGTACCTCCCTGATATACACCTTGTCATAATAGCTTCCTTCATCAACATGTACACTATATCGAGAAGAGATAATACCCCCACGAGCATACGGCTCCAGCATACCCCTCATATATCCCTCGATCACGTCCTCGTTCCGCTCCAAAATACCCAGCGGCAATTGTAGAGCAGCACGCCGGCGACTCCCCGATAAAGCTTCACGATCATTTGTGACATATGCTACAGGAGACGCCTCACTTAATTTCGCTACCCAGGGAGCGGCCCCCTCACACTCAAGGTCTGCATTAATCCGCAGAATATCTTTTCGCTGTTGAGAATTCCTTTTGGCAATAGCTATCACAAAATCTAATAACTGTATGACATCAGGCGTCAGCTCACCTCGCTTCTGCTGCTCATCAAAGTCACTAATAAATTGACGTAATGTCTCATCACTAGCCTCATCAGCCGCAACGAGGGGCGCCATCGCCTCACCCATGAGTTTCGAACTGTCTTCTTTAATTAGGGCTAGTTTCTGGGCGTGTGCTTGGACAGCCTCCGTCGATTCCTCAATTTGCTGCAGCCGCGCAGATGTTGCCTTTCTAATTATCCTGCGCCGCTCGTCAAACTCTCTCTGAGCTTGTTCGATTCGTTCTGCTTGGTCAGCCAAAATTTCCTCACGTTGCCGTTGAGTACCCGGCTTGGTGTTGCCTTTCTTGTTGTTGTATTCCCGATATACGTCGTTCATTGCAGTAACTGTTCGGCAAAGATCATCAAACGTCATCGGAGCAGCCACCTCCTGTTCTCTCTGCACCTCATCACCACCCTGTACATCCTCATGGACTTCAGTCCCATCAGGCTGTTGCTCACCATCATTATTTGATGCGGCTGCTAGCCCCTTCCATGAATCCATTGAGCCTTGATTACCGTTACTTCCACCTACTCTTTCTTTGCCCATTTCACTCCTCCGAACTAAGTAATATATAGTTGCCTCACCAGCCGCCCGAGGGCCGAACCCGCGCTCACTCACCCCGAGGGATTAGCTGAATGAACCCATAGTAGTACATCCATCAGGTTTCCTCAAGCATGAGCGGGATAGCCTACCACAATCGTCCACGCTACTCAACCACATTACTTTCGCGTAGCCGCAGCCCGGTCTGTCGCCGCATCCACCACATCGCCCCGATAATAACGAAGTAAATCGCGACTACCCACAGCCAGCTCAAGTTCACCTCCAGCTGCGCCCAGTCCAGCCCGGCCAGCCACCTGGCGACGCCGACCATATACTGGAGCAGCCACGTCGCCGGCGCGGCGATGAGTCCAGCCACCACCGGCACATCCGCGCACACGCCAACCACAAAGGTCAGCAGCATCGCCAGCGGCACCAATGGCAGGATGAGTACATTGGCGATCAGCGCCACGTTACTGATCACACCAAATGACGCCACCAAGAGCGGCCATGTCATGATCTGGGCCGACACCGTCTCGCCGATAATCTGCCGAATTGTGCCCGGCGGTTTGACACCAAAGAAGTAGCGCTGCAATAGCGGCGCCAGGATAATCACCCCGCTAAACGCCGCAAAGCTCAATTGCCAACCAAGGTCGTTCCAGCCGAACTGCGGATTGATGAGTAGCGTCATCGCCGCAGCGACCGGTAGCAGCACCAGCGGATGAATCGTCCGGCCATAATACCACGCGGCTAGGCTCAGGCCCGCCACCAGCCCGGCCCGCGACATGCTCGGACTGAGGCCGGTCATCGCCATAAAGCCAATGATCATCACACCAGCGCTCAGTGCTGCCAGATATTTCGACACCCGAACGAACAGTCGCCGCGCCAGCCGCACCAAAATCGTTAAGTTATAGCCACTGGCTACGATGACGTGCGTCAAGCCTGCGACCTGCAGCGCCGTCATCAATTCCAGCGGCAATGCCCGCCGTAAACCCATCAAGAACCCGAGGCCCAGCGCTGCCTCCGACTCCGGCACGTACCGTCGCACCCGCTCCGCGAACCAGTCACGCACACCCACCGCCACGTCACCCGGTTGCTCGCGTGTCACTCGCTCGACCGCTGCCCTGGACATCCGTGCCGCAAACGCCCCAAACCCATCGGTCAACGCACCCCGAACGGTGACCACGTCACTACGTTTCATCGCCTGGCTATGCCTCGTCACCACCCAGACACTGCCAGGTAGCCGCCGATCACTACTCGCAATGTCACCCAGGCGCAACACTGTCTGCCCCTTTTTATCAACGTCAGGATCTTCTAGCACCCGTCCACTCAGCCGCACCGTTTGGCCGATCAGCGTTTGATAGTGCTCTAGACCAATCTGCCCAAAACTACCTCGCCACAGCCCAATGAGCACTCCGCCGATCAAGGCTACTACGACCAGCCAGCGCCGCGCCCCGATGAACGACGCCGCAGTCAATATCATCCCTGCCACCAACCACATCCAACCAGCAAACAGCCCGTACGGCGCTCGCATTACGCTGATAACGCCGATGACAATGCCGACACCCGCCGCCGCCAACAGCCACGACACATGCAAACGCTGAGTGAGGCCGAGAGACTTCATATTGTTAGTATACGCGAAGTGCGGCCAGACTTACATCAAATCACCTGAAATGGATACAATAAAAAATCCTAGTTCATGAACTAGGATTGTACTCCACGTGGAGGGCCCACCGGGGCTTGAACCCGGGACACCCTGCTTAAAAGGCAGGTGCTCTAACCAACTGAGCTATGGGCCCGCACATGACGCGCAGCGCAACGAAGCGAGAACGCGACTTTTCACATTTTATCACAGAGGAGCGGCATTTTCAACGCTTTGTTTTCTTGGCAGCGGGCGCCTTGGTATGAAGCGGCAAGCTCATATCAAGTAGCCCCGCCACTAGTCCAACGGTCGCCGCATAGTACCACCAGTCGCTCAGCAATTTGTACGTCTGCATCGCCTCCGCGTCCAAGGTCATAAATTTGCCCAGCGGCCGCACCAGCACCGCCGCTACTAAGACACCGACCAGCACCGCCGAGATCAGCCGTAGCAACTTGCCAGGTCCCTTTGGCCCAGTGATTAATAATAGCACCAGCGGCCCCACCGTGAGGATAATCGTCGCCACGACACCATTCGGTAGCCCTGCTACGTTACTGATGCCCAGCCCACCGATCACCCCGGCCAGCCACTCCGCCCACAACTCCGCCAGCAATGCGCCAGCCGCCAGCGCCAGCGCCAACACGCCAAATCGCCGATTTAACACAAAAGCCAAGGCCGTCACCACCACGGCCACGCCACCAAATAACAACACTACACTCATCGCTTCCCCTCCGTCGTAAACCGCGCAGTCACGCCCGGTTTGATGCCGTGTTCCTTGGCACTACCTGCCGGCAGCTCCAACACGTACCGCGCCGGAACTGGCGTGTGATACACTTCGTGCGGCTCATTATCGGGCCAGACATCACGCTTGACATGCACGACCTTTTTCTTGGCATCCAGCCAAATGATATCAATCGGGACACGCATATCCTTCATCCACATTGATATATCACCATCTTTCTCGGCCACGAACAACATCCCCTCGCTCTTGCCCAGCTCCTGCCGACCACCCAAGCCTCGCGCCCGCGTCTCGTCCGTATCAGCGACCTCTACTCGAAATGTACCCTTGCCAATATCAACCGTCGTGTACGTTTTATTCATCTGGCGCGTCACCGCCCATACGCCGTAGCCGATCCCGGCCAACACGCCGAGCACGATCACCCAAACGATGATCCGCTGCACTATCGACGCCGACTTCGCATTCATACTCCCATTATAGCAAGTTTAGCTTCAGGCGCCGACTTTATCTTTTTTGTTACCGCGCTTGGCGTTGCGATCAATATAGTCGATGATTCGACCAGCCACATTGCGGCCCGTCACCTTTTCGATGCCAAATCCTGGGCTGGCGTTCACCTCCAGTACCAGCGCACCGCGGTTCGAGCGCATAAAGTCGACGCCGGCTACCACCAGGCCCATCGCCTTGGCGGCCTTGACGCACATTTTTCGCTCATCGGGCGTCAACTTGACGACCGTCCCCTCGCCGCCTTTATGCAAATTGCTGCGAAAATCATCATCCAAACTCTGCCGCTTCATACTAGCCACCACTTGACTACCGACCACAAATGCCCGAATATCGGTGCCGGCCGACTCCTTGATAAATTCCTGTAGTAGCACGTTTGTGCCGTCAGAATCACTGAGGTAAAACGCTTGCATAACCGACTTAGCGGCTTTAATTGTCTCCGCCAGTACCACGCCATTGCCGTGGGTGCCGCGCGCCAGCTTAATAATCGCCGGCGTACCGCCAATCTCATCCAGCAGTACATCGATATCCGTTTCATTGCGCGAGAACACCGTCTTTGGGATCGACACCCCAGCCCGGGCCAGCAGCTGCACCGATCGTAGTTTATCGCGCGAACGACTGATGGCGATAGACCGATTCATAAAAAATGCTTGCGGATTCGCCATTTCCAATTGCCGCAGCACTGCCGTCCCGTAGCGCGTCATATAGCTAGCAATTCGCGGGATGAACACGTCAAAGTTACCGATTTCCCTGCCACGATAAATAACCTTTGGATGCCGCTCATCAATTGACACATAACAATTTTTATACTTGATAACTTTAACTCGATGACCACGCTTTTCAGCTTCTTCCTTGAGGCGAAGGGTGGAGTAGTTGATGTTACCGTTAGATAGAATCGCAATATTCATAACTACGTATCCTTTGGTTTATGGTATTTTTTATAAAACTTATGAGGATTTTTAGCTAGTTCTTTATTTAGCCTTATAGTCTGTGATTTCTTCTGGTTCTTTACTTCATTCATACTTACGTCAACCAAAAACTTACCGCTTAATGTCCGTCGTCCAATTAGCACTGGAAAATTATGCACAGCCCTATCAGACAGGCTAAATAACGCTTTAATCTTCTTGCCAGCCAATATAATGGTAAAATGTGTCCGATATTTTATAATTTCATGGCCAGAGGCGCTCTTAACCATCGCTACCGAATAATCGGTACGCCGAAACACCTTGCCGTTATAATACGGTGAGCCTTTACCAAATAGCGAGAACTTCAAGACACCGTCTTTATCAACACGAATATTGCTCGCCCACACTGATGAGCCGTCCGCACCGGTGTCAACCTTAGCCGGCACATTAACTGCTCGCCGACCAAAATCCACCTTCACATTTCGACCAATGATGGTTTTTTGTGCTGTCATGCACCATATACTATAATCTAAAAACCTACATCAGTCAAGCTACGAAGCTGCTCGTTTGTAGGCAGCCAGAAGCTTGTCGACGTAGACAGCCGGAACATTAGCAGGCATGCCGACAAGTGGATCATAGTACGGCATAAGGCCCGAGGATGCATTTATTTCAACCCCCGGAAATTATCGGGAGCTATAATGTCAACACCGCAGATAAACAGGCCGAAGTATTCAGTAACTCGCACAGCCATCTGCTTCACTTCATTCGGTACTTTATTGAGGCACTCTAGCGCATAGCCACCACTAGAAATATTCGCTACACCAGTTACTTGTACTCGTGTCCCATCGGGTGGAATACATCGCAACTCAACATCGCTCAAAAAGCCCGCACGGCCTCTGGGTCAATTAGATTCATGGACTTTTCATGAGGTAGCTGACCGAGCAACTTCACATATTCCATTTCCGCCATGCGAAACGCAAGCGACGAACCAATCGCCTCACGGAATACCGAGTCAGGTTCACGATCAGTCGCCTCTTCACGAGCTCGACCAAGTGCTATAACACCCTTATCTAGTGCCGACATATCGCGAAGACGCCGGTGTTCAAAGCGAGGATTACGAGACTTCCCAGCGATAAAGTCCTCTCGCTGATCGAGCGCATTATTAACAAGTTCTGTATACGACTGAAACCCGGCTTCAGGAAGATTGTGAGGATTAATAATCTCTTCAATCGTTCGCGGTTGGCGCGGTGCTATTTCAGACGCTATACTCATTTTTTCATGATAGCATATTTATGTAAAAAAGCAAGTACGCATTACGAAAACAGTCCGCGCCTCCTCGCACCATCAAACTGTTCCAGTAGTTCACGCTGCTTCTTGCTCAGTTTGGTTGGCGTATCAACGATGACGCCAACAATGTGCGGGCCGCGCGAGTCATCGCGTAAGTGTGGCACGCCGTGGCCTGATAACTTAAAATCAGTCCCCGACTGGGTGCCGGCTGGGATTTTCATTCGCACCGTGCCGTCCACAGTTTCGACATCAATTTCCGTTCCCAGCGCTGCCTCAACCATCGAGATATGCTCTTCCGACAGGATAATGTCGCCTTCACGAGTGAACTTCTTATGCGCCTTGACACGAATGTGAACGTATAGATCGCCGCGCGGGCCGCCCTGAACTGCTTCACCGCGATCACGCAGGCGGATCGTCGCGCCATCATCAATGCCGGCTGGGATCTTGACCGTAATCTCCTGGCGCTGGCGAGTTGTACCCTTGCCGCCACAGACTGAACAGTTTTGCTCCGGGACCTTACCGCGACCATGACAGGTTGGACACGTGACTGCTTGCTGAATTTGTCCAAAAATCGAGTTCATGACGCGAGTCTGCTGACCAGAACCCTTGCAGTCATCGCAGGTTTTTAGACTATGGCCTGGCTCGACGCCATCGCCATGACAATGTTCGCACTCGGTGTCCAAGATCACATTGAGATTCTTTTCTGCGCCAAACACCGCCTCTTCAAAACTCAGAGTCACATTAGTTTCAACATCACGACCACGCCGCGCACCACCCTGTGAACTAGTCGCGCCGCCACCGAAAAATTGACTGAAAATGTCGCCAAAACCGCCGCCACCAAAATCAAAGTGGATATCTTGGCCGCCAAACCCGCCAAATCCTTCGAACGGATTACCGCCAAAGCCACCGCCTGCTGCGCCGCCGACACCCGCATGACCAAACTGGTCGTAACGCTGGCGCTTTTGCTTGTCTTTTAGGACTTCATACGCCTCATTGACCTCTTTGAATTTGGCTTCATCACCGCCTTCTTTGTCGGGGTGGTACTTGACCGCTGCCTTGCGAAAAGCCTTCTTGATCTCATCCTCAGAGGCGGTTTTCGACACGCCTAACACTTCATAATAATCGCGCTTGCTCATATGTGTTTATTATACGCTTTTAGCACTCGACATGCAAGAGTGCTAGCCTTGACCATGCTATACTGAGCATAGAGGAGGTGTTATGAAACAGACAGCAATTATCAATTCAGAAATCAAGGCTCGGTGTGCCGATCAAGAGGCGGTGCGCCACTATCTACGTGAGCATGGCGCAGACTTTAAGGGGACGGATCATCAAATCGACACGTATTTTGATGTACCCGAGGGGCGCCTGAAATTGCGCCAGGGGCCGATCGAAAATAACCTTATCTTTTATCAGCGGGCGGACACCGACGGGCCAAAACAATCGACCATCAACTTGTCACCCGTAGCACCGGACTCAACTATTGGTGAGGTGCTAACAGCGGCGCTTGGTGTGCGTGTCATCGTCGATAAGCAGCGCGAGATTTACTTCATCGATAATGTCAAGTTTCATATCGACACTGTTCAGGGCCTCGGGAATTTTGTCGAAATTGAAGCCATCGACACCGATGGCAAACGAAACGCCAAGGAGCTGGAGGACCAATGCTCATACTACATGCGTGAGCTTGGTATCAAGGCTATGGATTTAGTGGTTGGCTCGTATAGTGATTTATTGGAGCATGGTGACGATATTCAAGCGACATAGGGCCCTTCTACGCTGACCTTTCTTTAGCCCAGTCTGTATTTAGTATAGTTGTGATTTGACATACTATATATTATTGTTATATTTAAGTTACTATGATCTTCCGCACAATGCCTCGTCCCGATCTTGAAGTCACCTGGTATCGTCAGAATGGGTTGTTTAATTTCACCAACTCAGACGACGAGCCAGTGACGGGTGTATCAGCTCAGACATGGGAAGATTATCTAGATCATATCGAAAATTTGCCAAGCAAAGTTTCAGGACAAGTCATTAGTCCAGAATTGATAACCATTACTGATATACCGTTTGAGAAAGTGGCAAGATTTCGACAAGAAATTGGCAAGAGGATTTTGCAGCTATGTGAGATTTCACACGATCTACCCAATGCCGACTTCGTGGTCGGCACACCCATTTTTTGTGATGATACGGAATTGCCGTATAACACTCTTCTGAATATCAGCAATGGTCAATATGAAACAAAGTCGCGAAAATGGCTTCTTACGCTCAGTGAAGAGGGTAATTTTCGGCCCGCCCTAACCACTCAGACACTCCAGCAGCCATATTCAACTCAATCATTAATCTGCCGTAGCACCATCTCTTCTGCGTGAAGATACTCGTCATGTGCAGGTTAGCGCCTGTTGGGCAACGCCTGGTTTTAGCCATCCTAACTACCAACCGCCACCAGATGAGGAGCGCTATACAGATGCAATGATTTATACGATTAATCAACTTTTTACCGCTCACTCTGTCCAAGATCTTGTCGTAGTTGATCGTACGCCGCCGACTACCAAAATTCCACCACTCAACTGTGTCGTCCAGCGAAAAATATAATACCCCGGAGACTTGGGGTATTATGTTAGCCTACATCAGACTCTGTTATTTCTCGTCAACCACCTCTCCCTCAACTGGCTCGTCTTTGTCGGATTTTTTATCACCCGTAGACTCATCGGCCTTGTTGTCCTCAGTGGCTTGCTGGTACATTTTGGCACCAATTGGCATGATAGCGTCCTGCAGTGCTTTGGCTGCCGCTTCTAGTTCGTCCTTGTCGTCAGCGTCTTTGTGCTTTTCTGCTTCCTTGACCGCTTCGTCAATCGCCTTCTTGTCGTCATCAGAAATCTTATCCTTGAACTCATCTGGCATTTTCTTTGCCTGATAGATAGCGTTTTCTAGCTGGTTTTTAGCGTCAACGGTTTCGCGCTTTTTCTTATCCTCGTCAGCATGCAGCTCAGCTTCTTTCTGGGCTTTTTCGATATCTTCCTTGCTCATGTTGCCAGAGTTTTGGATAGTGATTGATTGCTCTTTGCCAGTACCTTTGTCTTTAGCAGTAACATTAAGGATACCGTTGGCGTCGATATTAAACGTCACTTCAATCTGTGGCACACCGCGTGGTGCTGGCGCAATACCATCGAGCTCAAAATGCCCCAGGCTCTTGTTATCTTTAGCAAATTCGCGCTCACCCTGCAAGACATGGATTTCTACTTTTGGCTGATTGTCAGCGGCCGTCGAGAATACTTCACTCTTGCTGGTCGGCACAGTGGTATTGCGCTCAATCAGCTTGGTCGACACACCGCCCATCGTCTCGATACCAAGGCTCAATGGCGTCACGTCCAACAGCAATACGTCCTTGACATCGCCAGCCAGCACGCCGCCCTGAATAGCTGCACCAACCGCCACCACTTCGTCCGGGTTAACGCCCTGCATTGGGTCTTTACCGAACAGCTTCTTGACCCGCTCGACCACTGCTGGCATCCGGGTCATACCGCCAACCATGACGATTTCATTGACGTCAGATTTTGATAATTTAGCGTCTTTGAGTGCTTTTTCGACTGGCACATCAAGGCGATCCAACAAATCTTTCACCAAATCTTCCAACTTGGCTCGCGTCAGGCTCAGCTCGAAGTGCTTTGGCCCGTCAGCATCAGCGGTGATGAACGGAATGTTGACTTCGTATTCAGTAACCGTTGACAATTCCTTCTTGGCCTTTTCGGCTTCGTCCTTTAGACGCTGCATGGCCGCATTGTCTTTGCGTAAGTCGATGCCTTCTTTAGACTTGAAGTCGTCCAGGAAGTAGTTAACGATGACGTTATCGAAGTCCTCACCGCCCAGGTGGGTGTCACCATTGGTCGCTTTCACCTCAAACACGCCGTCGCCAAGTTCCAGAATGGAAACGTCAAAGGTACCACCACCAAGGTCAAAGACCACGATGGTTTCGTCGTTTTTACCCTTTTCCAGGCCGTATGCCAAAGCTGCCGCCGTTGGTTCATTGATAATGCGCTTAACTTCCAGACCGGCAATTTTACCAGCGTCCTTGGTTGCTTGGCGCTGCGAATCGTCAAAGTAGGCTGGCACGGTGATGACCGCTTCGGTGACTTTTTCGCCCAAGAACGCCTCAGCATCAGCTTTGATTTTGCTGAGAATCATGGCTGAAACTTCTTCTGGTGTGTATTCCTTGCCACCCATTTCCACAGCCACGCCAGTACCTTTTTTAACAATCTTGTACGGCATGATATCGAGGTCTTTTTGGACTTCCTTGTCAGTAAACTTACGACCGATCAACCGCTTCACACCGTAAATAGTGTTCTTTGGATTGGTCACCCGCTGGCGCTGCGCTACTTGCCCGACCAAGCGTTCACCCTTTTTATTAATCGCCACCACTGATGGCGTCGTGCGGTTACCCTCAGCGTTAGCGATAACTTCTGGCTTGCCTGCCAGCATGTACGCAAAAGCGCTGTTGGTTGTACCGAGGTCAATTCCGATAATTTTACCCATATGATTCCCCTTTCTTATTCTGATCACATCTGGTTTTTCTTATATTCATTTTAGCACTCTTTTGCATCGAGTGCCAACTATTTCAGTATAATCAAAATTAGCACTCGTGTCAATAGAGTGCTAATTTATTTTATAATCACTTATTACTCTTCTGGCGTGATGGGAGGTGCTTTGGTAGTTGATTGCGCTGGATTTGACGGTTGGCGCGTCACTTTAACCATCGCGTCGCGAATCACTACGCCGTCCAGCGTATAGCCAGCGCGGAGCTCCTCGGCGATCACTTCTTTGTCGCCCTCTGCTTCTTCGTCGAATTGGATGGCTTGGTGCAATTCAGGGTTAAACAGCGTACCAGGTTTAGCGTCAATTTTCTCGAGACCGATTTCTTTGAGTTGCTTGTCGAGCTGCTTGCCCAGGCCAGCCACACCCTTGGCCCACGCGTTATCCTGCAATTCCTCTGGCACGTTGGCAATCGCTCGCTCAATCGTATCGATCACTGGCAATAGTTTCATCACCGACTTCGTCTGGCCCATTTGGTGCGCCGAATGCTTCTCCGCCTCGACACGCTTGCGATAATTCTCGAAATCCGCCCGCGTTCGCTGCAAATCCAGCGTTAACTCGCCCAATTGCTGCTCTAAATCTTCAGTTTTCTTGGCTTTATTCTTTGTCATTTTTTCCTCCTTCTGAACGGCCAAAACGGCTCTTCATGGTACATGGAAGGCGAAATTATTAATTCGCCGACCGCTATAACTATAAACATAACGACCAAAATAACGACAGTTAACCACGTCGGCAAACCGCTCAGCAGTCCGCCAATCCATTCAGCCATTACAACATTCCCTCCAGCATAGCACCGGTTCGCCGCACCAACTCCATCGTTCGGCGATAATTTTGCCGCGTCGGACCGATCACGCCGATATAGCTATCATCGCTAAACTGCGAACGGAATTTACTGATGATCAGCGTGGCGCCAGAACTTTTGCCAATCGGGTTTTCGCTGCCGATAAACACATTGAGCGGCTGGTTCGGAGCTGCTTCATGTAGCCACGGCTCGATGTTATCGATTAACCTGGCAATCGCCTGCACGTGATCGCCCTCGATAAATTCCGGCTGGCTAAACAACTGCGTCATGCCGTTCATATACAAGTGCGTACCAAACGACGCAAAACCAAAGTTACCCGTCAGCTCAACCAGACTATCAACGGCGCTGCGAATTGCCCGGTCAGACTTATCAACGTGCGAGTTAACATGCGCTTCGATCGCTCTCGCACTGCGATCGATGCCGCTCGGCAGCTCCGTCATCTGCGCATTGGTGATACCATTGACGTACAATCGGTAGCCCTTGTCGGTGGGAATTCGCCCAGCGCTGGTGTGCGGCGCCTCAATAAAACCCATTTCCTCAAGCTTAGCCATTTCGCTGCGAATAGTGGCGCTGGACACGCCAAACAATTTGGCCAGCGTCACGCTGCCAACTGGCGCCGCAATCTCGGCATATTGCTCAATAATGGCGGCGAGAATCGCCTGCTGACGTTCAGTCATGTATAAATTGTATCAAAAATTAGCACTCTATTCAAGCGAGTGCCAAATAACTCATCGAAAACGCTTATCCGTAAAAAACCGCGCCGCGTCTGAAGAAAACAGCATCACGACCATAATATGAATGCCAATCATCACAAACAAAAAAGCCATCGCCATATTGATCCGCCCGACAGTAATTGACAAAGATTCGGTAATGATCGTCGCGCTAGCCACTGCCAGCAGCATAATTCGCGCCCGATTGCTACCCCTCAGCAGCGCTCCCGCTAGCGCTAATTCAATAATCACAATCGCAAAATTCAGAGCCATCGTACTAAGAATAATTACATTAGCCGACTCAACGCTAACGGCAGTTTCAGTAACCATTTCCTGTGCGAATTCTGACCAATTTGCCGTATCAAGCAGTATCTGCCCAATTGTAAACAGCGACACGATGACTATCAACCCGCAGCCGAACAGAATTTGCGGCGGCCGGCGGCTCCACAATTCCTTCAATAACGTTTCGTGGTTTTTCGGCAAGCGGTCGTGAATTGTTCCGTCCATAATGATACCAAACTGCTGCAGCGTGCTTTTCTGCGACTTTACTTTCGACAATTCCAGAATAGGTAAATCGCCGTCCGTCCGAATAGAATCGCCGCCGCCGTTTCGCGAGTGATAACCAGAAGAGAAATCTTTCAAAATCGCTACTCGCACTGGCTCGGAACTGTCCTGTACTGTTTGAATAATATAATCGCGCTCAATGTCGGTATCCTCGTCAATCCGATGCGTCAATTGAAATGTGAACAGCGACACGCCGATACTTCTGTCGTATGTCCCCACAGCCAGCCAATCCACCCGGTGGCCGCCCGGCAGCAACCAGCCCTTCGGACAGCGCCAAAAACGCACATGATGGCGCTGATTAGGATTATTGTCAACTTCTTGCTGATAAGCAAAATCCTGCTTGCGTCCAAACAAAAAAGCCGGCGACACTGGCGCATTCGGATAACTTTTACGCCGTAAAACAGTCGTCACCATTTTCCATGCCGACCGGGGAGTAATATCGTCCGCCAGACTCCAACCCGCTGCGTCCATCACTTTATGCAGCTGTTCTTCCGATCCGCGCGCCGCCAAATTGACTGGGTCGCTTAATATTCCATCCGCCGTCCGCGTCCGGCCGATAAAATAATTCGGCACGTAAATACTGCTTAAAATTCGATGAAGCCGCGGCAAGGCCAAATAAGCCACAATTACCCAAACCACAAAAAACAGCCCGACCATCCACCAACCGCCAGTAAACCAGCTTTCCCTAAAAACCAGCCACGCCAGCCATAACGACGCCAGGCCGGCAAAAATAAAGAACGCCTGGTCTAATAAGACGTTGATTGATTTTAACGGCCGCATCAACGTGGCAGCTAGTTTTTTGGGCGATTTTGCCAAGCTCATAGCTTTATTATATCATTCAAGAGATTACGCGCCGCCAACCGCGCCTCGTCATCCTTGCGACTGAATAAATCACCGCGCTCAATAATCTCCTTGCACACCCTAACGGCCCGCTCCAGATCATCATTAATAATCACGTGGTAATACGGTACTTCCAGTGCATGCGCCAGCTCTTTGATGGCCGATTGATGACGCTTTGGCCATTCGACTTGAAAATCCTCCTCGGTAGCATAGCGCTTTTTTAGCCGCTCCAGCCATGTTTTATAATCCGGTGGCACGATAAAAATCGCGATACAACCTGGCGCTAATTGTTCATATTCCGCTACACCCTGAACATCGACGTCAGTAATTGCCACTTGATTCTGATCGTGCGCCAATTTTAACTCGGCCGCCGAGGTTCCGTAGACCGTGCCATGCACAAATTTCGCCTCAATGAATTTATGACTCATTAGCATTTCCTCGGCTATTTTTTGATCAATAAAATGATAATCGATACCGTCTTGCTCGGCACGGCCATTATTAATCCGCGGCAGGCGCGTGGTGTGAGAAACGATATCGCGAAATTCCGGCAGCTTTAATAACTGCTTTTTTATAGTGTCTTTGCCAGCGCCAGAAATCCCCGCCAGCAGCGCAATCTTTGTATCCCGCACCAGCTGAATCGTCGACTCAACCGGCTGATATTCTGCGATAA
>ERZ773070.193-NODE-193-length-46419-cov-20.804029_pt1 | contig 46419 bp, 42 predicted proteins | sample MGYA00580618_ERZ773070 | MGnify/ENA primary metagenome ERZ773070 (study PRJEB29015, sample SAMEA2738023) | human oral metagenome | biome: human oral; feature: human-associated habitat; material: dental | place: China | collected 2019 ...
CCATAGCTCAGCTGGTTAGAGCACCTGCCTTTTAAGCAGGGTGTCGTGAGTTCAAGCCTCACTGGACCCTCCATGCTTTTTGAAACCTATCCACTCCGTAGGAGTGGGTTTTTATTATCACGCAATAAAATTCTGCGAAATCGCAGCGTCTATGTTCGTTGCTTCACTCTATTTCTTCTTTTTATCCGCCGCACTCGCATGCGGTTGGCGGCGAAAACTAATTTCTATAACCGCACAAACAATGCACGCTGTGATAATCGTGTGGCGATACTGCATAATATATGCTGCGTACTGCCGGCTTGCATCATCCATCTCGACCGCAGCGCGAAATGCGCCGTACGTCAGCATGACTGCAAAAACTGCAAAGACAAGCGCTCCCGTAACGCTATGCCACCGAGACGACGCGCGCCCCGCCCGCACCATCACGATGAGCGCCGGCAACAGCGTCAACACCGCCGCCACCACGCTTGTCAGCGGCGGCTTCGTCAAAACAAGCCCCGCTTGCGCCACGACTGGCGCCAAACTGCTCGCCCACGCATCCGCAAGCAATGCACCTGCCGCGAGCGCTAATGTCGGCACGCCTAAATTTCGCCGGCTCAGCCATGCTGCCGCAAATAAAATCGCAAGATAGATTCCCAGAATGATGAGATAGGTCATATTGCTATTTTAGCATGAGCAATGCCATGCTTCGGGCAAATCAATCATCACAAGACCAAGCTGTCGTATTAGCATTAAAAGACTGCTGCGTTGTTTTATAAATTCCCGTCCATTCTTTTCCGCAGCATGCGCATTGCGCCAGCCGTTACGCTCCGACCTTGTCTTTCCTCGGCCGCCGCTTGGCGTTACGCTCAATGTATTCAATGATCGGTGTTGCCACGTCGCGCCCTGTAATTTTTTCAATACCGAAGCCTGGACTAGCATTTACCTCCAGCACCAACGGTCCACGCGCCGAACGCATGAAATCAACGCCGGCAACAGTCAAGTTCATCGCCCGCGCCGCTTTCACGCACATTTTACGCTCTTCATCGGTTAATTTAATTGCTGTACCGGCACCGCCCTTGTGCAAGTTGCTGCGGAAATCATCATCCAAGCTCTGGCGCCGCATGCTCGCCACAACGCGGCTGCCGACAACAAACGCGCGAATATCCGTTCCCGCCGATTCCTTCACGAACTCTTGCAGCAATACGTTTGTGCCGTCTTCATTCGTAAGATAAAAAGCCTGCAGCACCGATTTCGCCGCCTTCTTACTCTCCGCAAGCACGACGCCGTTGCCATGCGTGCCGCGCGCTAATTTGATAATTACTGGCGTACCGCCAAGCTTTTCAAGCAAATCGTCAATATCGGTCGAGTTACGACTAAACACCGTTTTCGGGATTCCTACACCTGCTCGAGCAAGCAACTGCGTCGAGCGTAGCTTGTCGCGGCTGCGCGTAATCGCGATGGAACTAGAAATTGTCCATACGCCCTGCATTTCCATCTGGCGGACAATTGCCGTCCCGTAGCGCGTCATATAGCTGGCAATGCGCGGAATCATTGCGTCGTAACCGCTCAAGTCTTCGCCGCGGTAACTCACGACCGGATTATTTTGTTCAATTGAAGCGTAGCATTCTTTGTACTTGATGATACGCACCGTATGTCCGCGCGCCTTCGCAACTTCTCTGAGCCGTTTCGTCGAATAGTTTCCGGGACCATTAGATAGGATAGCGATTTTCATCAGATAATATCTCCTCTCGGATTATTATGATAATATTTTTCAAAAAAGGCTTTCGGATCGCGTTTCAATTCTTGAGTGAGGTCGTCTGATCTATTTTCCCGAATGAACCCCTTTGACACATCTACCAGAAATTTCTTATTCAAGATCTTACAGCCAATCAGCGCCGGATATTTATTCTTCGACCGATCAGCCAGCGTAAATGTGCCGCGGATTTTCTTACCGCCTAAAATTATCGTCAGGTACACACGAAATCTCACTTGCAAGTCGCCATGCGCGCTGCGCACCCTACTCACCTCAAAGTTTTTCGTCCGGTACACCGTACCGCTATAAAATTTTGATTCCGGCGCAAAAAGCGTAAATGAGAGCTCGCCGTCGCTGCTCATGGCAATATTTGACGCCCAAATTGACGACCGGTCCGCACCCGTATCAATTTTCACGCGGATCTTGCGCGCGCTCTCGCTCGGAATAACAATATGTTCTGTCCGCCCGATGATGACTTTTTCGCCATTCATAGTGCTACTTTATAATTATATTCGTTTTGTGTCAATTCATTTACCGTACCGTTTCGTCTATATACGTTTTTTATGATTCGCACGCACGATCGCAAAAATCACAGCCGCTAGCACGAACAGCCCGATCGTAATATTTAAGAGTGCCTGAAATTCGCGCAGCATGTAGAGAATCGCCACCGTTACGCCGACCGCGCCCCAGATTGACGTGAGCTTACGCGCAGTCGCTACGCCCATAATAACGACCGCCGCGTGTTCAACGAGAAATAGTAATTGATACCAGCCGCCATCAATCAACGCGGCAGCCAAGCCTGGAATCGTCACGAGACATAATAGTATTACTAGATGACACATGCTCTCTATTGGACGTTTGCACGCATAATATGCAGCATACAATGCTGCCGCGACAAGCGCCCAAAAATGCGTATACACGAGCGCGTGCGTATCAGGGAACGCTACGTATAGCAAGCGCTGTACACCAAGCATCGCGACAATAATGCCGCATTCCGCGAATTCCAGCTGCTTCATCTCATAGCTTTGTATACCAAATACAACTCCGGCGCCAGCCAGAATCGCTGCCGCGCCCGCTACGATAGCTATGTCCGACGATAGTAATGCCAATAGCCCAGCCAAACTAGCCACCGTTAAGCTTGACACGAGCATTGCGGTCCACACTCGCCCGGTACCGCGCCACAAACGATACAACCACCCTGCACCGTAGAATCCAATCAATCCAAACGTCGCAATAGCTACAAGCGCCCCGTTAAACGATACGCCGCACCATGCGCACAACAATGCCACTAATATAACACTCATCACGTTACCGGCATACAATAACGCAGCGCGGCGCACAACATACACGAGCACATACATCGCTGCTACCGCCGCCAACCATCCCGCCGAGCGCATCAAGTAAGTTTGATTTGACAACAATGCAAAACTGCCGAACGTTAATGCGCATGCCACACCAGACCGCCACCATGTTTTTGTCTTGGCGGTAGCACGATTTGCCGCGCGCATCAGCACACTCACCGCCCCAAATCCTACAAACGGCAACCACGCCGCCAGTGCGCAAATCTCTACATACGATAAATTGCACGCGATACCGGCAAGCAGTATTTGTACGACAAGCACTGTATGAAGTGCATACATCATCACGATTTCCTTTTGGCGGTACGCCGCATGCGTGCCTATCGCCACAATCGGTAACCATGCTAGCATACGCCATTCATTTGCCATACTCATCGCGAGCACCGCGAGACCGATAACTGCGCCATATCCAATCGCGGCGCATCGATACATCGCTGCAGTGCGCGAAATACGATTGCGCCAGCGGAAATACTCCGCTAACGCAATCGTCGTAGCGCTATGTCCAACACCAAGCGTTACAACAGTTTGCGCAGCATTAAAGCTACACTTAGCGCATAGCAACCACCCCGTTGCCAACGTCGCGCCATGCGCACATAACACTACCCAACGCAGTTTTTCAACTACGACCACATAGTAAAATACTACCGCAAGAAGTGTCCACCAGCTTATATACCACCATGAGACATCATGCCCCAGCGTGAACGCATACATAGCTATGTAGAATACCGCAAACAACAGCCATATACTCGTCGACACGTATACAAACGTACCAGCGCTTAATGTAAGCCGTCTTATTAAGAGTCGTAGCGCGAGCACTAATACAATACACGCCATATAAATCATGATGTATGTATCATACGATATATGTACGATGTTATTTACGACAATCAATAGCGGCACCGTAATAATATATACCGCCGGCCACAACAGTCCGTAGCGGCGTAACCGCGCCGCCGCGAACAAAGACAGCACCATAGCAAGCACTAATTCCACTAGCTGCGGTATCGCTTCTGGATGCGCCAGCGCGGCGTCGCTCCTCGATAAAGATGGAACCGACGCAAGCAACGGCGCGACGAACGCCGCCGTGAAAAAGCCAATCCATAGCATTGCCTCGTGAATTGACGCTCGTACACCGCCGACAGGCAAGTAGCGGAGCGACACAATCACATTAAGCAACGCCGCAAGCGCCACCGACAAGCTTATCGCGATATACGACGTGCCGCTTGCCCACGCCGCAGCAGTACCCGCCGCCACCAGCGTGAGCAATCGCGCTGAAAATTCCGCATAATTGCGTACCGATTTATCCGACGCTGCTAGTGCTTGTGCAATATAGTAGAGCAACCCGGCAACGAGCACCACCGTATATTCCGAAACGCTTAGCACTGCCGCTGAAACGGTCGCCGCGAAAAGCGCTAACGGCACCGCCACCAAGCTTGACGTATAGATTGGCTGCACGAACAATTTCGGCACGCCTGGAATCTTTGCGTAACTCAAGAGCGTCATCGCGCCGCCAAACGCAATCATCACGACGTAATACCACACCAATTGCGCATCAACCATCGCCGGCAACGACATTGATACCGTAAAGAGCGACAAGATAGAAATATACGATAAGAATTGATTTTTGAACGTAATGGCAGCGAACATGTACATTACCACACCGATAAGCGATGTAATAAACCAGCACAGGGCAGCATCATGCAACACGAGCGCGTACATCGTAATACCCGCCACCGGAATACTTGCAAGCGCCGTACCGACAAGCGCCAGCGCCGCTGGGCGAATCATCGGAATATGCTTTTGTAACACAAAACCCGCTGCGTACGATGCGACGATCAGCAGCCACACAAGCACCATACGCAGCCACGGTGCAAGTGCAAATGTCTGCGCCAACAAAATAATACCAGATACGAGCAACAAAACAGCAACATACAGCGCAATATTAATCGTTACATGCGATGACGGCTGCAGCAACGGAGCGCTACTGTGCGGCGGTGGGACAACATAACCTACTGAAGGCGGCGGCTGCACCGGCGCGGGTACAGCATGCTCTTTCGCTAGAGCAGGCTTATTCCGGGATGAAGCAACTGAATCTGATTCGTCCACGGGCGTATTACTACCACTCTCATCTGCCGTCGCAAATTTTTTGGCTGGTTCGGGCGTAACGGGCAATACGGCGACACTAGGCATTTCAGGCGAATGCGCCGCACCTTGCTCGGCCGCGCGCACGCCATCCCAATAGCCCTGGCGGTACGATGCGCTCATCGGGTCAACCGTACGCTTCGCCTGGCTGCTCTTTTGCGACAACAAAATAGCGAGAACAACTGTTGTGACAAAAAATAGAAATCCCATGCTGCCTCCTCTTTGCGGTTACTCTTAGTATAGCAAAACTGAGAGAAATACTAGTTAGATACTCTCATTTTCAGCGGCTTGCAATTTATTGCGATCCGCGTAACCCTACGAGAATATCCCGCGCCGCTTTGCGGCATCAAATTCTTCAAGCAGCTCGCGCTGTTTCTTTGTCAATTTCGTTGGCGTATCAACAATGACGCTGACGATGTGCGGTCCGCGGCGATCGCTCCGCAAATGCGGCACGCCGTGACCGGACAGCTTGAAATCCGTACCCGACTGCGTACCGGCTGGTACCTTCATCGTGATAATACCGTCGACAGTCTCAACGTCAATCTCTGTTCCGAGTGCTGCATCAACCATCGAGATATGCTCTTCACTTAAAATCAGATCACCTTCGCGCGTGAATTTTTTATGCGCCCGCACGCGTACGTGCACATACAAATCGCCACGCACACCGCCGGCAACAGCCTCGCCGTGTTCGCGCAAACGAATCGTCGCGCCGTCGTCAATCCCAGCCGGAATCTTCACCGTAATGTCTTGCTCGCGCCGTTCAACGCCCGTGCCGTGGCAGCGCGTACACTCTTTCTCCGGGACTTTGCCGCGCCCATGACAGGTTTCGCAGGTCACTGCTTGCTGGATCGGACCAAACATCGTGTTCATCACGCGGATTTGCTGCCCCGCACCCTTGCACGTCGGACATTCTTTTAGCTCAAAACCAGGCTCAACCGTCGTGCCGTGGCAGTGGCTGCACACATCATTAAGTGTTAGCGATAGCGTTACGTCTTTGCCGAAAATTGCCTCTTCAAAGCTCAATGTCACGCGCGTTTCGACATCGCGCCCGCGCACCTCGCCTGCCGTCCGGCTACCGCCCGCGCCGCCAAAGAACTGGCTGAAAATATCGCCGAATGCACCGCCGCCGCCAAAGTCAAAATGAATATCTTGCCCGTTGAAATTAAAGCCTTCAAATGGATTGCCGCCGCTTGCGCCACCGCCAGCAGCGCCGCCAACGCCCGCATGCCCAAATTGATCGTAGCGCTGGCGTTTTTGCTTGTCTTTCAATACCTCGTAGGCTTCATTGATTTCTTTGAATTTCGCCTCATCGCCACCCGCCTTGTCTGGATGATACTTAACCGCCAACTTACGGAAAGCCTTTTTGATTTCGTCTTCGCTCGCGCCTTTACTAACGCCAAGCACTTCATAATAATCTCGTTTTGCCATAGCCTTTCGCTATTATAGCGCACTGCTAGCACTCATACAAGTAGAGTGCTAACCACTTTCATTACACTAAAAAGAAGGTTTCGTAAAGTAAAATATTTGTGACAATCAATCTCAACTAGCAACCCTGTTTTCTATCAAAATTCTGCATAAGCAGATTTTGCAAAAAACAAGCTAAGAAGTTCTTTTGTTCAACAATTCAAGTGCTCGTACAAGAAATGGAAACTCTTGATCATTAGAACCATTTTCAGTTTTAATAACATCAAGATTGTTTCGGTTTACCCAAATAATTTCAGAATGATCAGCAGGGTTTATCTTTGGCAGACAACCGTCTGCTAGTTGTGCGAAAAAGATAATTTCAACTGAATGCGAACGCTTGATCTTATTTACGTACGTAAACGCACCGACAACATCGCCAACTATAACATCAACGGCAAGCTCTTCCTTTAGTTCTCGGCGTAAACCATCAACTAGCGTTTCGCCAAACTCAATATGTCCGCCCGGCAATTCAAACTTGCCTGGTAAGAATTTCTTCGTTAGCGCTCGTCGTGCAACCATAACCTCATGCCCGTTGCTACCTTCTCGGTATATAACGGCACATGCGGTTATAACTTGCTGTCCTTCAGCTAGGGAGGCGCTGTCTTGATGTGTACTCATACAATTACCTAACTTTATATACCTTTCTTTAATTATATATCCAAATTACTGAGAGCCTGGCTTATACACTTCTGTACGCGAAACCTTGAGTTTAAGAGCAAACACTAATTCCTGTGTAAATCGCGGTCAATTTCATCGGCAATCTCGTGTCCAATCGTCTCTTCAAGCAGATCTTCCACTGTCACGATACCAATAATTCGGTCATTCTGCTCAACCGGCACCAAGTGCGACCCGATACGCCGGAATTTATGAAACATTGTATCAAGCGCTGTCCGCGCCCCGACCATACGCGTCTTATGGAGCGGAAAACACCAAAGCGGCACCGGATTGTCATCAAAGTCAATATTAATCATGTCTTTCGCAAGCAGCACGCCGTGGCACATTGTCAGCTTATCGTCGAATACCGGAATGCGGCTATAGCCGCGCGCAATAATTTCGTTCACCATGCGCTCGTCGAGAATCGTATCAAGCGTCAGCCATTGCACCATCTTGATCGGCGTCATGATCTCTCTCACGGTTTTTTCGCTTAATTGCAGCGTACTTTGGATGATTTCGACTTCACCGCCATCAAGTTCGCTTTTGCTGCCGATTTTATGCTCGCTGATCAGCAGGCCAAGCTCAGCACGCGTCAGCAATCGCCGGTGTTCAACGCCAACCAGATGGTCGAGCAGCAACGCCAGCGGTTTCGCCACCGGATAAACGACAATAATCATCACGCGGATCAGCGGTGCAAAGAACGCGCAGGTTTTCAGTGCAGATTTGATAAAAATCGCTTGCGGAAGCACTTCGCCGAACACTACCATGAGCAACGTTGTCGCAATGCCGGCAATCCAGCCGTTAAAATGATGCTCCAACAATAGCGAACTGCCCGACACCACTGCCATATTTGAAAACAAGATTGCCGCAAGCGACAAATGAGCGTCGCGCCGCAGAGGCAACACTTTTTGCGCCGCACGATTGCCAAGCTTTGCCTTGCGCCGCAGATCGCCGAGCGGCAACGACATCAGGCTGATATTCAGCCCGGAGCAAATCGCCGCCAACATCACGAGTACTGCAACTTGAATAAAAACAGAAACATACTGCATGTATTACGCCTTTAGTATACCATCAAACGTCGGTCGCTGCCGAACTTTTATTGTTGTGGCGCGGATTTTTTGCTGCAAAGGCGCGCAAATCGACAACGACATCATCTTCATCGACAATTTTACGCCCGAGCAGAGCTTCAATGACATCTTCAATCGTAACGACACCTGCCGTTTCGCGGTAATCATTCACGACAATGAACAAATGATGGCGCGTCTTGATAAACGCCGACAGAGCTTTTTCAAGTTTTTGATTTTGATTGATGCAATAAACTTTTCGCTCCATCGCCGTCTCTGCGCGGTGCGAGCGCTTGTCCGTAAGCGTCAGCAAATCACGGATATAGAGCACGCCGACGATATGATCAATATCGCCATCCATGACCGGAAAGCGGCTGTGTCCGGTCTTGTGCAGCTCGTCAAGTAAAAGCGGTCCAATTAGCTGGTCTTTTTTCACTGCATCAATCACGCCGCGCGGCGTCATGACTTCTTCAACTGTTTTATTACTAAAATGGAGCGTGCTTTTGATAAGGCGTTTTTCGTCAGCGGTCAAAATCGTGCCCGATTCTTTTACCAAATGCTCTAATTCCTGGCGCGAACTGAGTAGACTCGCTTCGGGCGGCGTCGCGACGCTCCGCAATAGTTTACCGACGCTCGGATAACGTTCAACGAACTGCAGTAACTTCGGCTCAAGCATCATATAATATCGGTCAGCGACAGCTGCTAGCATACCGTTATGCGCAATACGACCGTATCCGAGCGCTACAAATACCGCAATCAGCACGCCAGCCAGCCAGCCGAATGCCATAATTGCACACGGCACCGCGCAAACCAGCAACAGTGCTTCAACCGCTTTCTGCAGTGATAGTATATCATTGATGAGCAAGCTGCGCCGCAGTTCTTCTGCCGCCGACACGTCGCCCGTCGCCCGCCGGCGCTGCAATTCATACGACGATAATACGGTACGCCGCGGCGATATACTTGCTACCGCAACGAGCGCGAGAAACAGCGCGGCGAAAATCAAAACCCAAAGCGTCTGCATACTTTCATTGTACCGCAGTATCGCTTGCTTGGCGAGGCTCGGCGCGCTATACTTTACAAAGAGAAACGAAGGAGGATTATGACAAAGCGAGCCTGGATTATTTTTGCCGCAATCTGCGTGGCGATTATCGGCGGATTGATTTATTTGTCGCGCAACAACAAAGTAAACGTGGCAAATGTCGACCCTACCGCTATACAAACCGCTGCTGCCGATAACGGTAATATCGCCGACCACACCTACGGCAATATGAAAAGCAAAGTGATTTTGTTTGAGTACGCCGATTTCCAATGCCCGGGCTGTAATTCAGCGCATCCGATCATCAAAAAAGTCGTCGAAAAATATAAAGGGCAAATCGGCTACGTCTTCCGTAATTATCCGCTGACAAATGCGCATCCAAATGCGCTTGCTGCCGCTGCCGCTGCCGAATCAGCTGGCGTAGAAGGCAAATATTGGGAAATGCACGATAAATTATTTGAGCAGCGCAGCAACTGGGTCGAACTAACGGGCGCAGCGCGCACGAATTATTTCGTGTCGCTCGCAGCAGAGCTTGGTATTAACAAAGATAAGTTTTCTGAACATCTTGATAGCGCTTCAATCCGCAAAAAAATCGACTACGACCTCGCTGTCGGCGCGAAAGCCGGTGTCGGCGGGACGCCAGCGCTCTTTATCGGCAAAAAAGACGTCGGCAATCAAAAAGTTTCAAACGGTAAAATCATCTCGACAAGCAAGACCGACTCAAACGCAACATACGTCTGGGCGAACGCCGACGACTTCGAAAAATACGTCATCGTTCCTGCGCTCAAAGAACACGGTATTGCACTACCACGCGAAAACTAGCCACCGAAGAATCATATATGCAAACACCCTGCAACCAGGGTGTTTTTCATACCGCTACCGCAATCAGTATACAATATACCGCTGCCACACCGCGGGCAATATATCCACCGCAATTCGCCTGCTGCGGCTAGGCGCAAACGATACAGCTATTGACATATTTTCTCCTATTAGTGCGTGCATTTGCACGATTCTGCTCGCCATGATTTTGCGCGCTCGACCTTTTGGCTATCATTACATATCACGCGCAGCTCGCGAACTCGAGCCATCATAACGCATTGCCTGCCGGCATGCAAGCATAAACGGATTACGCGCTAGCGTTTTTTCAAGAAATAATACCCCGTCGCAATCGCCGTGATGATACTCGCGGCGACAATAATCCAGAATGCCATCACGCCGTGCGTATCAAACGGGAAGTCGACATTCATGCCAAATAGCCCGGCAAGCATCGTCGGAATCGTTAGCGCGAGCGTCGCGACCGTCAAAATCCGCATCGTTTCGTTCAGGCGCGTATCCATGACGGCGCGGAAGCTATCGCGTACGTTTTGAATCGTGCGCAAGAGCGACTTGCACCGCGCGATTAACTGTTCAATATCAACCGACAAATCTTCGACGATTCCCTGATCCTCTTCGCCGAGTTTAATGAGTTTATAGCGCGTATTTAGCGTGCGCTCCAGTGCGACATTCGTCGGAATCAATGCATCTAAGTAATCATTTAATTTACGCTCAAACTCTACCAACGTAGCAATATCACGCGAACGCAAAGTCGTCACATCGCCTGTAACGGCGCGCGTCTGTCGGTTAATCAGTGCTACGCGCGACTGGTACGATCGCAACATCGCTTCAACCATCACCAAGAACAATTGTGTTTGCGACGGTGCTTGAATCCGCGTACGGTCAACAAACGGCTGCCATACACGCCCCATACGCTCACGGCTGAGCGTCACAACATGTTCACCGAGCGCAAACATAATCGGCGTCGTAAAATCATTAAAGTTATCATCAACACCTGGCAACCGCGTGATGAAATATACCCAGCCGTCGCCCTGCTCAATCCGCGGTATCTCATGCGGGTCAAGCGCGTCGTTTACTAAATCATCATCCAACCCAAGCTGATGCAAATGGAACAAATCGTCCGCCGACGGATTTTCGCACCGCGTCCAAGCGGCGCATTTAACATCGTCGCAGCGCTCTAAAGCGCCGTCCGCAAACTGGTAGTAGGTAAGCATACGTTTATTGTACCGCGTTTACGGACGATAACGCGAAAATTATGTATTTGATGTGCTGTTCGCGGATGGTTGAGGATTCGTTTTTGGCGCCGTCTGGTTTGCGCCTTGATTTTGAGCCGGCGTGTTGCTTGTCGGCTGACTCGTCTGATTTGGCGGTTGTTGCGCTGACGAACCAGTCTGCGGTGGCGTCGAGCCAGAGCCTCCTGGCACACCGCCTTGCTGCGACGATCCGCCAGGCGCTATACCCCGCGAACTCGCTAGAGAGCGGCTGCCACTTGACTGCATACCAAGCATATACCCAATCACGCCAGTCAGAAGCGCCATTGAGACCGCTGCAACTACCAGCCCCGTATTCACCGCTGATTGCCGTGCTGCAGCCGGCGCTTTCGGCGAAGCGTTAAATCCATCTTCTATATTCATTTATCCTCCTTCTCTTAGTTAGTAATGGAGGAAACTATAACGGCGGCGCGTTAAATCCAGCTTAAAAAAAACCTACAGCTTCACGGCAAGCGGCAGGGAAATCGTAAACGTCGTTCCCTTACCCTTAGCGCTTCGTACGGAAATCTTACCGCCGTGCGCTTGCACAATCCGCTGCGCAATCGGCAAACCTAATCCGTATCCGCTAGTTGTGCGTGATTCCTCAGCGCGATAAAACCGCGTAAAAATCTGCTCAACCGTTTTACTGTCCATACCAATTCCCTCATCGCGCACCGCGATCACCGCCTGGCGTCCTTTGCGCGTGCTTGATATATGAACCGTTGTGTCGTTGCCGCTGTATTTGATCGCATTGTCAAACAGGATCGTCATGAGTTGCTCTAGTTTCTGGCTATCACCGAGTAACGTCAATTCTATCGTCTCGTCCTCGACGGCGATGTTTTTTTCGACCGCTTGCGCCACCACCAAATTCATCGCTCGGTTCACGACCGCCTGCAATGATACTGGTGCTTTTGCTATAGTCGCATCGTCATCTTTCAACAACCCAAGCATAGAATTTGCTAATGTTTGCAAACGTGTCACATCACTAACATTATCAGCAATGACTCGTTTCGCCTGTGCGAGCGTGAGTTTTGTGTTGCGTGCCGCCACCTCATTTGCTGCCAACAATGCTGTTAGTGGCGTGCGCAATTCATGACTAGCATCACTCACAAAGCGCGACTGCGCTGCCATATTTTCCTCAATCGGCTGCAGAGTATGCTGCGCCAACAAATAGCTCAATAGCGACGCCACAACAAACATTACTAGGTTAACTATCACCAAATTGATCCGTAGCGATGCCATCGCGAAATCTTCGCGCTTCGACAAATAATCGCTCACGCTCAACGATTCGTCGTCAATCACAATTGGCGAAAGTTTTGAATCAGTATGCCGCTGCTCTGGACGGCGGTGAAATTCCTGTGCCGAAAAATTATACAGTACAAAGCTAAATACAATGCTCATCACCATAATAATAGCGAGATACGTGCCAGCTAGACGCAGCACATCGCGGCGACGCACATGCTTCATCTCATGCGCCGTCCTTGATCACATAGCCGAAACCGCGCACTGTTTGAATGAGCGGCTCGGATTGTTTGAATGGTTTATCTATTTTACCGCGTAAATAATTGATAAACACCTCAACGTTATTCGGCAAGATATCAGCGTCGAAATCCCACACGTGCGTCATGATATTTTGCTTGCTCATGATTTGATTTTTATTGCGCATTAAATATTCCAAAATCGCAAACTCCTTGCTTGATAGTTTCACTGGCTTGCCAGCACGCGTTACCGTCCGGTTCACCGTATCAAGCCTGACATCCTTGGCGGCTAGTACATTATCAAGTACCTCCTGCGGGCGGCGCAGCAGTGCGCGGATACGCGCTCCCAGCACGTCAAAGCTAAACGGCTTTGCGAGATAGTCGTCGGCGCCGCTATCAAGCCCTTGCACGATGTCGCGATTTTGATCTTTCGCAGTAAGCAAAATAATCGGCGTTGTGTCGCCGGCAGCACGCAGCTTTTTCGCCACTTCATAGCCATTCATTACCGGCATCATCACATCAAGTACGATCGCATCGTATTCATCGGCGCACGCCGCATTGTAACCGTCCTCGCCGTCGTGCTCAACGTCAACCGCATAGCCGTCAAGCTCAAGCCCTTGTTTGATTGCCTCGGCGATTCGCACCTCATCGTCTACGACTAAAATCTTCATTATTCTACAGTATACCTTTCTCGGTAAAAATTTAGTAGGCTGGCGCCATCTCCGGCCACATATACCGAACGAGTTGGCGGCCGCGCTTACTAGCGCGTACCCACAAATCGCCGTAAACTGACTTGATCGTTACGAGTTTTTTCGCACGCAGTCGCTCCAGCTGCTGCGCCACACGGGAGCGACTCATACGCAACCCGCGCGACAAGCCGATCACGTCGTCTTCGCCGTTTTCGGCAATTTGCTGCAGCACCAAGGCTTCGTCGCTAGTGAGGTTAACTGGTTGAACTTTTTTCATAGGCTTCTCCTTTGTTTAATAATCAGTAGTATGACGGGCGCAGCTTGGACTAAGCTTAAATGCTTAAGATAATTTTCTACCCCTGTTAAGTCATGAACAGTGCAAAACCTTGACATACTTCCATAGGCAGAATACAATTTAAGTTGCTATCCAATTAGACCTAAAACTACCCGCCCCCCTAGGAGGGGCGAGAAAGCAGGTTTAAAAATCTCTAAAGGAAGGAGTTTATCTGTGAGTAGCAAAATTACGAATATTTTACTTTTAGCTTTACCGTGGGTGATTGCAATTGCTTTTGTGGCTGCAGCGATCTGGCTGGTTCGCTGGTTTATTCGTAATGATAGAGGAAAAACTAAAGATAAGTGATTTGTTAAGACTTTTTCTACCCCTGTTAAATTTGACTTTTCTATATAAATTTGGTATAATAAAAATATAGACCTTTTTCACTTAAACGGCGCTAGTTAAATCGTATTAGCGCCATTTTGCCTGCTAACTAGCTGCCCGGAAAGCGCTTAAGCGCGTCGAGGAATGGGCATATTCAAACAGCGAAAACCCCGCCAAAAAACGGTATAATTATACCTATGAAGCGCATCAAAAAAATCCCGAGCCAAACCCGAATACCGAAAAGAAACTGTTGCAGTCGGGATGGCAGCGGCTGCGCGAACCGCGCAGCTTGAAGCTGGCTATTGCTCTGGCGCTGCCAATTGGCTTTGTGCTGATGGCGCTAGCGGCTTGGTGGACGGCATGGCTTTTTCCGCAGTCTGTCAGGTTTTTGAAAGAGCTTCAAGTCACTATAACCCTGGATTTTTGGTTGGTAGCTTATATTTTCGGCACTTTTGGCTATCTGTTTTTGCATGAAATGCTTCATGCGGCAGCCGTGCCGGGCGGCCTGCGGTCGAAAAAGACTTACTGGGGTTTGAACGGTTTCTTTGGATTCGTCTATTCAGAAGAAGAAATTTCGAAAGCGCGCTACATAGTAGTGGCGCTTTTGCCGCTGCTATTGCTGTCCTTCGCAGTGCCGCTCGCTTGCTGGCTGCTCGGTTGGTATAGCGATTATCTGTGGTTCTTGTGGATAATCAACGCGGGCGGAGCTTGCGTAGATGTGCTAAATGTTATATTGATAGCCTGCCAAGTACCGCGCGGCGGTCTCACGCGCAGCAACGGCGCGCAGACGTTTTATCGCCCGTCGAACTGATGACGATTATTGTGCGGTTAAATCGTAGACGGTGTACTGCGAGCCGCCGTAATCGACCTTTGTGCCCGAAGCTGCCGCCCACTGGGCGATTTCGGAATTGCCGCCCGGGCCGCCCCGCCCCATGCCGGTTGCATCGGCGACGTAGTAGCACACTTTGCCGGTAACGACGAGTCGCTTGAACGACTGAAGCGTGAGTGCCGAATCGCTGCCGTTAAATCCGCCAATCGCCATAACTGGCTGCTTGGTTGACAACTGAATCGGCGCCGACGTATTTGCACTATCAACTGCCGCAATCCACGTCGCACCCTGCTGATTCGCGAGCAGAAATTTTACAAGCGCCGCCTCGGCGGAAGCAGCTTCGTTGTTTGTATTATTCATCGCGCTTGCGTTTGGTCCCGCCGTTGGAATACTGCCGCTATGCGCCGCCATAACCGTCGAAATGCTATACGCAATTGGCGCAGCGCACGCCGAAATTACCGCGCAAGCGAGCATCGTTCGCCGGAGCCGCATTGAAATGTGCGGAGGCGGCATGGCCGCTATGCCCGTAGCGGTAACTCCTGCTACGCCGATAAGCCACATAAGTATTGTCCAATCATTGCGATAGCCAAGCATAATGACGCTCGTGATTGTTGTTATCGCGATCGTTAGTGGCACAATCCAAGAAACATGCGTACGGCGCGTATAGGCTTTCCAGATATACGGCACGCCAATTCCAACGAGTGCCGCTACCGCCGGCGCCATCGCCACGACATAGTACGGGTGAATTGTGCCGCTTGTCATGCTAAACACTACAATGTGAATAAACAGCCACCCTAGCCACAAGAGCACACCGGCACGCTCTTTGTTATCACGCGGTGCGCGGCGCAATAACCAAACAACCAATCCGCCGCCAATTAGCGCCGCTGGAATCAGCCACGCAATATTCGGACCAAAGCTCTCATTGAAGATGCGCAGCACGCCCGTCTCGCCGCCAAAACCAACACCGCCTGGTCCGCCGCCTGCACCGCCAGGCGCGCCTCCGCGTCCGCCGAACAAACGCCCAAAGCCGTTATAGCCAAATATTAAACTCCAGATATTGTTGTTATTCGTACTGCCTATCCATGGACGATATGCTGCCGGTATCAACCACACGAGCACGCTCCACCAAAATGTTGACGCCACCGTCGCGATACTAGCAACACTCAAATGCCGCACGCGCGTCATAACCGCCGGCTTCGCGCACGCTATGTACAACACCGCCATGACAGGCAGCACCAGCAAGCCTTGCAGCATTTTCGTGTTGAAAGCCAGCCCGGTGAACAGTCCCGCCAAACTCAGCCACGCGGCTGGTTTTTTGCTATCAAACGCCCGCAAAAAAGCGTATGCGCTCGCCGTCAAAAACAACGTCAAGAAACTATCAGGATTGTTAAATCGAAACATCAACACAGCCGCCGGCGTAAGCGCCATCACCGCACCAGCGATCAACGCCGATTTTACGCCATACCAACGCCGCACCGCCGTATATACTAGCGCCACTGTCGTTACACCTGCCAACGCATGCGGCAACAGCATGCTCCACGACGAAAAACCAAATGCGCGGCCGAACAATCCCATAATCATCGTACTGACGGGCGGCTTGTCAACGCTCATGAAATTCGCTGCGTCCAGACTACCAAACAGCCACGCCGTCCAATTCACACTCGCCGCTTGTGCAGCGGCAGCATAATAGCTATTCGCCATGCCGTTGATCGTTATATTCCATAGGTACAGCATTGACCCCATGAGCAGCAAACCGCCAAAGCCCGCCGCTTCAAACAGCGTCGCGCGGCCATACTCGCCGCGCACGCGCGACAAACCTTTGATATCTTCAACTGCCGTTTTCACAATATGAACACGCGAATCAGTATCCTCAATCCATTCCACCGGTTCCTCATGAATTGTGTAGCCTTCATACTCTGCTTTTACGAGCAACTCGGTGTCAAAAAACCACGCTGTATCTTTCACGTGCGGCAGCAATTGTTGCGCAACATCACGGCGCATCGCCTTGAACCCGCACTGCGCGTCGACAAATTTTGTACGCATCGTCCAGCGGATCAGACGATTGTAGCAACGCGAAATAATATCGCGTTTTAGCCCGCGCGTTGTCTGCGATTCTTCCATCAGCCGGCTTCCTACTGCAATCGCTGCATCGCCAGTCACGAGCGGCGTGATCATCGGCACGAATGCATCTAAATTCGTTGACAAATCGATGTCCATATAGCTAACAATGTCAGCGCGGCTTTGCAGCCACACTTGCTTGAGCGCCCGCCCGCGGCCTTTCTCTGGCAAGCAGACGACGCGGACGGCAGGGAAGTGCTCGGCGAGCATCGCCGCCACCCGGCGCGTACCGTCCGTACTGCCATTATCGGCGATAATAATTTGATAACGATACGGCAAATTATCGTCCATATACATACATAGCGCACGCACCGATTCTTCCAGAATATGCGCCTCGTTAAGTACGGGCAGGACAATATCAACCGTTAGCGTACGCGGGTTAAGCGCGCGAAGCGGCGTTGTGCTATATTTTGATTGCGCCGCAAGCGCGGCCGTGTGATTGATAGCGGTAGCTTTCATGCACGTTACTATACGAGCGCATCATGAAAGGAACCTTAAAAAAATACTGCAACACGTAAAGGCAGCAGACAAAAGATACTCTGTCTGCTGCTATTACGTAAATACGCTATGCTATTAAACGTAATTTATCGTGTTGCGCGTACCTTTTTCGGCACAGGTTTGGTTTCTTTCGCTCCGCCCGCCGGCACCGTTGAATGCTGAATGCAACCGTCTTTGATGCTAATCTGATAATCGCATTTGTTCGCCAAATCATTATCATGCGTAACAATCACAAGCGTGACGCCTTTCGTTTTATTGTAGCCAAATAGCAACTTCTCAACACGCGCGCCGGTTTCGCTGTCCAGATTTCCCGTCGGCTCGTCGGCAAAAATAATCTGCGGCTCATTCACAATCGCACGCGCAATCGCCAATCGCTGCTTTTGTCCACCCGACAAATCGCGGGCGCGGCTCTTCCGTTTTTCATACAAATCAACCGCCCGCAGCGCCGCATCAATTTTACTTGCCCGTTCGCCATACGGCACATGCGCGATTTCGAGCGGCAGGCTCACGTTATCAAATACACTCTCATTACCCTCTACAAAGAAGCTCTGAAAGATGAAACCGATTTCGTTTGCGCGGAATTGATCAACCTGCCGTGGTTTTAGCTTCAAAATATTACGCCCACCGACAAACACGCGACCTTTTTGCGGACGATCAAGCCCGCTCATGGCGTGCATCAGCGTCGACTTGCCGCTACCGGATTTACCGAGAATCGCTACACTCGCGCCACCAGGAATCGCTAGCGTAATATCATGCAATGCCGTGAATACATTCTGTTTTTTACCATATGTTTTCGTAACCTGTTGTAATTCAATCATCGCTTTCCTCCTATTCCGTTCTCAGTGCTTCTATCGGGTCAAGCTTTGCCGCTTTGCGGCTCGGGAAAAATCCAGCAAGCATCGCCACCACAACCAATAATACTAACACGATGATGCCGGCGCTCGGCGTGAAAATAAGCAGGTGATTTTTGCCAAGACCAATAGCATTACTGATAGCCGGATTAAGCGCCGCGCCCGCTATCCACGCAAGCAAAATACCGACTGCGCCGCCGAAGAAGCCGATCCACGCCGATTCGTAACGGAACAATTTGCCGATATCGCGGCGGCTCGCGCCGAGCGCTTTCATCAACCCAATTTGCTGCGTGCGTTCCAGTACCGAAATATACTGCGTATTCACAATTCCAAACACACTCACAATCAGAGCGAGCACACCGAAGCTTAAGACAATTGTCTGAAGAATGTTGACAAACTGGAACAGCATCTGCTGCGCATCTCTCGCCGTCATTGCATGAAAACCAGATTTTTCGAGCGACTCTTTGGCGGTATCTGGCGATATGCCATCAGCCGTTGTCGCAGTAACTGTCAAATATTTCTGATACGCATCAGTGCCGACCGTACTAAATTCGCTAATTTCTTTTGCCGCGCTTGGAGCAATAGAAATACTCGATTGATTCGCCATCTGATCCGGCGACTTCTTCGTCACCGCTACAATTGTAAATTCCTTGCGCAACTCTTTTGGCTCAACGAGCGTCCTAACCGCCGCTTCGCCGCCTTCGGCGTATGCTTTAGCTATCGCTTGATTGTCGACTTTTTGCGGCGTTTGCACCGCTACAACCGTTAGTTTCTGTCCGATGATATCGTATGGATGTTTCACTCCAAGCGTCTTCAGATACGATTCTGGAAGTACCGCTTCGTTAGCTTTGAGCTCAACACCAGCATCAAGCGATTTACCGGCCGCAGTTTCGGTGCGGATTGAATTATCGCGCATCATCACATTACCGATGTATTTTTTATCTTTCACATTGCTGAAATCGATGTACTTCGGTTGTAATTGATACAACGGTTCGACATTCTTAATCTGCTTATTTTGGCGTAATTTATCGATATCCGCTTGCGTCACCGACTCATAATCTTGTCCGTAGTATGAGGTTGCATTTGGGTTATACTCGCGCAAACCCGACGCGGCGCCCGTCGTTGCCGCCGCCTGCACGAGCTTTTTATCTTTCACAATAATCAAACCTTTCGGGTTGATGTTGTTAGCGATGATGCGGTCAATATATTGCCGCGCGCCTTCGCCAGCCATCAAGCTCGCCGTAATCGCGAAACCGCCCACGCCGATCGCGAGAACAGTGAGGATGGTGCGCATACGCGCATGCCGCAGATTTCGACCGGCACGCTTGATGATGTCAATTCGTCTCATGAAATACCTTTCATTTATTGCTATTACTATAAGTAATAGTTTATACAAGGTACTATAACTAGTCAAGCAGTAATATCACGACGCCTGCGTTGCTTCGTGCTTAAAATGCTTCATGCCGTGGCAGTACAAGAATATGATCAACAATATATTTGCCACTGCTAGAAACATTATCAGCACTACTACACTTTGCCAAAACATGTCCTGCCCCAATCCGCCAGAGATTGCTTCACGAAAAGCGCGGATTGAGTATGTCATCGGCACAAATGGATTAATCGCCTGAAACAGAGCGGGCGACAGGCTGATCGGAAAAACGCCTTCAGCAGAGCCAAGCTGTAATACAAGTAGCAACATCGCCAAGAAACGCCCAACGTTATCAAGCGCAATCGCGAGCAGCGCCACGATTGACATAAAGGTTAGCGATGTTACAATTGACAATCCGACAAATTGTGCCGGGTGTGCTACATGAAGTCCCAACCCAAATACCATCACCGCGTCAAGCACCAATGCTTGCGCCACGCTCTCAAGTGCCAACACCGATATTTTTGCCAACCACCACGAACGTGCATTTTTCGGCGTACTATAAAATCCGCGAATTGGATAAATTACGCAAAATGCCAGCGCACCGACAAATAGCCCAAGCGACAACACGTACGGCGATAAGGCGTTACCATAGTTTGGCACGTCGCCCTGCACGTGATGGTCGGCAGCGACAGGCGACACAATGTGCCGCACCGTCGGATCGCCTGTCGGCTGCAATGCAAGCTGGTTTGCTGCTTTTGCTAATTTGCCGGACAATTCGTTTGCACCAGACGATAGCTGCACTGAACCATTCATGAGCGTACCAGAATTTACCGCTAACTGCTTTGCGCCAGATGATAGCCGACCACTGCCAGATTGCACATCAGCCAGCCCTCGCGTCAGCGCCGCCGCGCCATTTGACAGCTGTGCTGATCCGCGGGATACTGCCGTGTAGCCATTGAGTGCTGACACTAGATTAGGCGAAAGGGTATTAACGCCGGTATTTAGCGTGCTAACGCCAGCGCGCAGGGCTTGCTGTTGATTAGCGATAGTCAATTGTAAGTTTTCTAAATGAGTTTTTAGTCTTGCGCCGGATTCTGCGGCACTTTTTACCAACTCCCCTTGGCGCGATTGCAGTGCTACAACGTCGGCCGTCACGCTATCAACCTCAGTAGCTGCACCCGCGCCTACTGCCGCCACGCGCTGCTTTAATGCCGCTAGCTTGCATTCAACTTTTGAAAACGACGGTGCAGCGTTAGCAATATAAGCCGGACACTGCGCTGGATTTAGCGGCGCGAGCGTAACGCTGAGCTGCGTCAGATTACTTGTAAGCGCCTGAGATTCTTTCGTAATTTCTGCTGCTAGCTTTACTGCTTCCGGATTATCCGCGCTAACCTGCGCCGCCAGTGTATTTACGCCATTCTGCACCTGTTTCGTGCCGGCTATCAGCTGGTCGATTTGGTTTTTTGCCGGCAAACGTTTTTGTAGCTGCAATAAGCCATCTGTAAGCGCCGCTGAACCAGTACGTAGCTGCGACAAACCGTTCTGAAGCGAATCCGCTCCCGCTGACAGTTGCCCGACGCCGCGCGTATACACCGCCAATCCACCCGCCAGCCGATCGCTACCGCCATGTAGTGCAGCTGCACCTGCCGACGCTTGCGATAACCCCATACCAAGTTCGCCAACCTGCGCCATCACTGCGCTCACATATGCAGTGCTAACTTTAGCAGAAACAGATCGCACAACCTGCTGTGCCGCTTGATTGCTAATCACCGAGCCTACAAAATTACGCGATGGGGTTGTCGTGTATTCAATAACGCTCTGTTGCGGCGACGATGTTGTAACCGTTGCCGCTTTTGCCGAAAAATCGCGCGGAATCGTAATACGCATATAATAAGCACCGTCGTTCAAGCCTTTCGTTGCTTCGTCTGCCGATACAAATTCCCACTTCATGCTATGATTACGTTTTAGATTATCAACTGTTTGCTGCCCGATTTGTACAAAATTGCCGTTAAGCACCGCACCCTGATCTTCATTCACGACGGCGACCGGCAAATGCTCCGTGTTGCCATACGGATCCCACACGCTACCAAGGAAAAATCCACCATACAAAATCGGAATGATTGACAATGCGATACACGAAATTAACAGCATACGGTTATGCCGTAAATTCGCCCATTCGGCACGAACTGCATCACGCCGGTCGCGTAATTTTGCTCTTATTCTTTCAGTCATAGCATCTCTCCTTTGAGCGCGTCGTCGACAATCTCTTGCATCGTCACACTAGATAAACTGCGCCGCCACGCCAATTCCGCTTCGTGCATTTTTTCCTGCACCACAGACATGCCTTTTTCAACAGCACGACGGCGATTCTTAAACACGCGTTCAACAACGCCCGCTGGCTGGAAAAACGGCTCATTGCCCTCAATCGCCTCGACAACCATCAACAGCGTAATTAGCCGCATCGGCCGCGCCAATACAAATCCGCCTTTTGCGCCAGGCTCAGACGAAATTAGCTCCGCAACGACCAACCGCCGCGTAATTTTTGCCAAATATGACGGCGATACCGCCATGCGCTCGCTCAATTCGGCGTTAGTAATAGGGGATAGGTTGCGCGACGCAATAAGCGCCAAAATACAACACGCTTGTTCAGTCGCTGTCGACAGTTTCACGGGGACGATACTCCAATCATCGATAAGTTATATCTATAATCCATGATACGCAATTTGCGCAAAAAGTCAACCGCCATTTATCATTTCGCGCCCGTAGATAAATTCATGCGCCATAAAGAAAGTCCCCTGCTTCACTAGGGGACTTTCTTACTATTTTTGAGCTAGTAGCTTTTTCCGCGCCCAGAGGAGCGTTCTACATGTATCCGCCCATACCGCCCATGTCCGGCGTACTTGGAGCTTCTTTTTCCGGCACATCAACCACTAATGCGCCCATTGTCATTGCCGTGCCAGCGATCGAGGCGGCATTCTGCAATGCCTCTTTAGTAACGCGCACCGGATCAACGACACCGCTCTTCTTTAGGTCAATTAGCTCGGTCGGGTGATTCACATCAATACCCTGCCCCGCCTTAGCCTTACGCACTTGCGGCAACCATTCGTCAGCGTTCAAACCAGAGTTTGCAAGCAGAATACGGAACGGTTGCTCCAGCGCGTTCACAAGCAACTTCTCCCCTGCCGCGACCGACGCGTCTTTACTGCCTGCATATTTGTAGTTGCCAGCCAGATCAACCAGCGTCACGCCGCCACCCGGCACGATTCCCTCGGCAAGCGCCGCCTTGACCGCCGCAACCGCATCGTCGACACGATACTTCTTCTCTTCAATTTCCGTCTCAGTCGCACCGCCGACTTTTATCACTGCAACTTCGCCCGTCAACGCTGCCTGGCGCTTTAGCAGATTATTGCGCGTATAATCGCTTGACGTTTCTTCAACCTGTACATCAATTTGGTCAACACGCGCCTGCACTTCACTCTTGCTGCCTGCGCCCTCAACGATCGTCGTCACGTCTTTTGTAGCGATAACTTTACGCGCTGAACCGATTACGTCACTGCCAACGTTATCAAACGCCATACCTGTGTCGTCAGTGATAACTTTTGCACCAACCAATGCCGCGATGTCATACAGTACATCTTTGTCGCTTGGCGCTTTGATCGCGAGCGTGTTGAACGAACCTTTCAAACGGTTCAGTACCAGCAAGCTAAGCGCTTCGCCATCTACATCATCAGCAATCAGCACCAAATCCTTCTTACCGCTTTGCGCAATCATCTCAAGCAGCGGCACAAATTCTTGCGCTGACGAGACTTTCTTGTCAGTCACCACAACCGCCGGCTTGTCATACACTGCTTCCATGCGCTTTGGATCAGTCACCATGTATGGACTGATGAACCCGCGCTGCACCGTAAAGCCTTCAACGACTTCGCTTTCCAATTCCAGACCGCGCCCTTCTTCAACGGTCACGATACCATTTGGACCGATCTTATCCATCACATCGGCAATCAACGCGCCGATCGCTTCATCGCCTGCCGAAATTGTCGCAACTTCTGCCACGCGCTTTTTGTCGCCTTTAATGTCTTCCGACAATTTAGTCAATTCTTTAGTAATTTCAACCGCAGCGCGCTCCAATCCTTTGCGCAGCAGCATCGGATTGTGTCCGGCGGCAATCAGCTTGTTTGCTTCGTGCAGAATATGATAGGTCAATACCGTCACCGTCGTCGTACCGTCGCCCGCGACGTCATTCATCTTGTTGGCGGCTTGTTTAATCAGCTCAGCACCAACCTTAAAACCAAGCGTTTCATCATCGACATCAGCGATGTCAATACTCTTCGCCACCGTTACACCGTCGTGCGTCACACTTGGACCACCATAACTTTTCCCGATCACAACGTTGCGTCCTTTCGGACCCATCGTGGTCTTGACTGCGTTATATAGTACTGCCGCTCCACCTAACACGCGGCGACGTGCATCTTCATCGTAAAAAACTTTTTTCGCCATATATTTACTCCTCTACCGTTGCGAGGATATCCTCGTCTTTGATAATCAAATATTCTTCCTTGTCAAGTTTAATTGTTGTTGCCGCGTAATTTTTATACACAACATTTTGACCATTCTTCACGTCCTTAACGTCCGACCCGACGGCGATAACCTTCGCCGCCTCTGACTTTTCTTGAGCCGATTCAGGGAGCAGAATCCCACTCGCAGTTTTACTCGGTTTCTTCTCCTTGACGGCGACAACGAAGTGCGCCATCGGCCTGATCGGTGAACTCATTAATTACCCCTTTCGTATTAACTGGCACTCTCTATGTACGAGTGCTATTTCTAGCACTCAGTATATACGAGTGCTAGAAAATGTGCAAGAGGTTTTACAAAAATAATTTCGAGTTCCTAGTGTATACTATAAGTATGAGGACGGTAGCTACCCTGAAACGATTAGCGCATATCATGTATCGTGCCGTGATAGTCGCCGCGATTGCAGCGATGGCGTGGTACATCCACTGGCTGCACAAAGACCAAGAATTTAAGCAGCTGCAAATCGACTTAACGACAGCACGCTTAAACAATCTGAAAGAATGCCACCTGCACGATGACGCCGAATGCCCCGAGGGTAAATATAGCAATTCCGCAGAAATCATTGAGAAGATGAAAGCAAACGCAGGTAGCTGGTTTTAATTACATTACGCCGTTTTGTCTAAATTCCATCTTTCACACGCCACATCTAGCATGCCCAGGATCTAATAATCAACCAAAATAGCGGCTAACTCGGCCGCTATTTTAGAAACTTTCGATTTTGCCTCGTCTAGCTTTCGATAATTGTACCGACTTGCCCGTCAAGCGCGTCGCTTGCATGCTCAAGACTCGCGATAATAGCGCGGCGGCCTGGTTTTTGCGCGAATTTCATTGCTGCTTGCACTTTCGGCAACATACTGCCCGGCGCAAACTGACCAGCGTCCACGTACCTTTGCATTTCCTGCACTGTTGTACGTCCGATCGCGCGCGCCGTCGGTTTGCCGTAATCAACCATCGCGTTATCGACTGCCGTCAAAATCACTAGCGCTTCCGCATCAACCGCATCGGCAACAACTGCTGCGGTGAAGTCTTTATCGACAACCGCCTCAACACCTTCAAGTCCTTCGTCTGTAGTTTCGACAACCGGCACACCGCCGCCGCCGCCCGTGATAACTGTCACGCCAGCGTCAAGCATCGCCTTCACTGTATATTCTTCAACAATCCGCAGCGGCTTCGGCGACGGTACAACGCGGCGCCACCCGCGCCCAGCGTCTTCCTTGAACACGAAGCCCCTACCGTTTGCCGCAGCGCTAGCGGCGTCTTTCGTTTTGTAGAATACGCCGATCGGTTTCGTCGGATCTTTGAACGCTGGATCATCTTTATCGACAACAACCTGCGTCACAACTGTCGACGCAACACTATGCATATGGCGGCGGCTAAACTCATCAATCAACGCCTGCTGCAGCCAAAATCCGATCGCGCCCTGGCTCATCGCAACGCATGTATCAAGCGGAAACGTCGGCACTTCCGCCGTGTTAATTGATTCCTCGTGCAGAACGATATTGCCGACCTGCGGACCATTACCATGCACGATCACCAATCGATATCCGCTCAAGATCAACGGCACCAGATGACGCGCCGTTGCATCGGCAACACGCTGCTGCGCGTGCGCCGATGCTTCGCCTTGTTTCTGCAGGGCATTGCCACCCAATGCAACGACAACTGTTTTCCGGTTCATCAATGAATCATCCCGAACAACGCGATCACAACGAGACTAATCGCGGCAAAGATTATCATAATCGGCAGCGTACGCTTCAACCAGGTGCGGTACGATACGCCAGCGAGCGCCAACCCGCCCATCAGCGACGCAATCGTCGGCGCCATCATATTAAGCACACCAGACGCTGTCGCAAAAGCCGCCACAACAACTTCCTTACCAACGCCAACCAATTCAGCCACTGGTGCAATAACAGGCATCGTTGCCGCCGCCAAACCAGATGATGACGGGATGATAAATGACATTGGCAGGAAGAAAATGTACGCCAACACGCCAACGAATCCTTGCCCGACATGTTTCAGCGAATTTTCACCCCAGCTGATAATTGTGTCTTGAATACCGCCGCTCTGCATAACAACGCCGACACCCGCTGCTACCGCGATAATAAGGGCGACGCTTAGTAGGTCAGCCGAACCTTTTAGGAACGAATCGACGACAAACACTTCCTCTTTTTTGAACTGACGGTAGTAAATCGCTGCAATCACGATTGTTGAAATCAAGAATAGCGCTGAGATCTCGTTAAAGTACCAATCACCAAATGGAACTGAATGCCCAATGCCAAATAACGCACCAATTACTGGCATATCACTTGCCGCAGTGTACAAATCTTTGAAAAGTGTCACACCCCACTTCTCCCACGGCATAAGCGAAATTGTCATGCAGACAAATGTCAGCGCGAATACAATCATCACCGCAATACGCGAACGCGTAAACTTCGGCACGTTTGTCATATCAAGCGCCGTTGTCGCTGGCTTATAGCGCACGTCATCTTTGTAGTTGCCTTTTTTCACTTTCGCGGCGTAGCGCATCGTAAATACGATCGCCGCAGCCAAACACAACAGCCAAATAATCGCTTGGACGCCAAGCACTTTGTCCAGCTCAACGCCGGCAGATTTCGCTGCGATACCTGTCGAAAATGGATTCAGCGTCGAGCCAAGCACACCCGAGCCAGCGCCAAGCACAATCACCATTACCGCGGTCATCGCATTGTAGCCGGCTGCCATCATGATCGGCACGACAAGTGCATAAAACGCCACCGTTTCTTCTTGCATACCGTACGTTGTACCGCCGATCGAGAAGAATACCATCAAGATCGGAATAAGCCACTTCTCTTTGCCCTTCATCTTGCGGAGCAGCGCGCCAAGCGTCGCATCAAGCGCGCCGGTTTTCATCGTTACACCCAAGAAGCCACCGAGAATGAGAACGAACACGATAACATCAAGCTTCTCAGACATACCTTTAATCGGTGCGATAAAGGCATCCCACAACCCTTGGCGACCATCATGCGTGGCAGTGTTGCCGTCATCGTCTTTTTTCGGCTCGCCGCTATCGTCGAGATCGACGATTTTTTGCTTATCGACTTTCGAATACGTGCCTGATTCGCGATTGCCGTCTTTATCAAGTTTATATTGACCAGACGGGATAACCCACGTCAGCGCTGCCATTAGCGCAATCACGACGAACAATACGGTAAACGCCGATGGCGATCGCAGCTTCTTCTTAACTTTTTTAATTTTTTCTACCATGTTGGAGCCTCCTTCACTCCGTTATTTTACAGCGTCAACGCCATGACGGCCTTGATGGTATGCATGCGATTTTCAGCTTCGTCGAATACGACGCTATGTTTGCTGCGGAAGACTTCATCGGTCACTTCCATGCAATCCAGACCATATTGATCGTGGATCTGCTGACCGATCATCGTATTCGTGTCGTGGAAGGACGGCAAACAGTGCAGGAACTTCACGTTTAGGTTACGCGTCTGCTCAAGCATTGCGCGGTTGACTTGGTACGGCTTAAGGAGAGCGATACGCTCAGCGAACTGATCTTCTTCGCCCATCGACGCCCACACATCGGTGTAAATCGCGTCTGCGCCCGCAAGCGCCTCGCCATGATTATCAGTAACCATAATCTTTGCACCGGTTTCTGCAGCGATCGCGCGCGCTGTTTCGAGGATTTCGCCGACCGGGTGCAATTCGCGCGGTGCCAGGATTCGGAAATCAACGCCCATTTTCGCCGAACCAATCAACAAGCTATTTGCCATATTATTGCGCCCGTCGCCGACGAATACCAGCTTCGCTCCCTTCAGTTTGCCGACATGTTCTTCAATCGTCATAAAGTCCGCCAAAATCTGCGTCGGGTGGAATGTATCGGTCAAACCGTTCCACACCGGCACATTTGCAAATTCTGCCAAGCCCTCAACCGTTGAGTGCTTGAAGCCGCGGAATTCAATACCATCAAACATGCGGCCGAGTACCTTTGCCGTATCTTCAACCGATTCTTTTTTGCCAAGCTGAATGTCATCTTTGCCCAAGAACTCCGGCGCAACACCGAGATCGTTTGCGGCAACCGTGAATGCGCAGCGCGTCCGCGTTGAGGTCTTTTCAAATAGTAGTGCAACCTGCTTACCTTCGTGCAAACGGTGCGCTTGACCATTTTTCTTTTGACGCTTTAATTCGTGCGCCGTATCGAGCATCAAGCGGATTTCGCTCGGCGTGAAATCTTTCAGCGTTAGAAATGACCGCCCGCGCAACTCGCGCGAAAGCGCCCACTTGCCGGATGGCACGGTATTTGGCTCTGTTTTTTCAATAAACCGCGGCGCGACCATACTCGGCACGTTTGCGACCGGAACGCTAACTCCGCGATTATCATTCACTTCAATGCGGCGCTTCAACTCTTCGCGCACCAGCGGCATGCTCATACAGCGCGGACCGCCGCGGCCGCGGCCAAGCTCCGAACCGGAAATTTCAATCACTTCAACGCCAGCATCGCGCAGCTTTTGGTTCGTCACATAATTACGATCATACGTCACCACTACGCCTGGCGCGATTGCAAGCGTGTTACTTCCGTCGTTCCATTGCTCGCGGGCTGCCGCGATTTCGTCGCCGCCGCCGCACTCAATCAGTGTAATTTTCGGAAGGCTAAGCGCTACGCGCAACGCATGCTCTAAGTCATTTTCGCGCGTAATCTTCGGGTATTTTTGTCCTTCGACTTTTTCCAGAATAAACAGATTCAAGTGTCCTTCAGCGTCGCGGATTTCCGGATGAATTGTGAATTTATCATAGTCAATCATCGTGAACACCGTATCAAGGTGCATGAATGCATGGCTCTTTGGAATTTGCAGAGCGATAATTTTCTTAAATTCCGAGCCGGCAAACAAATTTGCCGCCATCGTTTCGATCGCTTCCGGTGTCGTACGCTCGCTAATACCGATTGCCATTGTCGTGCGATTCAAGATAAGCTCATCGCCGCCCTCCATCGAGAACTTCTCATCGCGATTGTACCATACTGGAATATTTTTGCCGGCAAACCGTGGATGATGGTCAATGATGTAACGCATGAACAGTGATTCACGGCGCCGTGCTGGCCAGTGCATGCGGTTAATCGTCAGACCACGCCCGATTGCTGCCGCTGGATCGCGTGTAAAGTACAAATTCGGCATCGGATCAAGATAAAACGGATAATGATCCTGCTCAACCATGTCATGCAGCTGCTCACTATGTTCGGCTGGTAAGTTGATTTCGTCTTTACGTACGCCCGCCATAATCTTGCGCACCATTTGACGCGGCTCCATGCCAAGTAAGTATTCTGTCAGCGCGCGCGTAACGCGACGTTCGCCCTGCTTACTTGCCGCAAGCATCTCATCGACAAATTGCCGCCGCACCGCGTCGTCTGCCAATGATTCTGCTGCCAGCTCGTCGAGATACAGCACCTCAATGCCGCGCTCGCGCAACACGTTCGCGAACCGGTCGTGCTCTTCCTGTGCCACTTTCAGGTGCGGAATATCGTCGAATAACAAATCATGCAATGTTTCCGGCGTCAGATTTTCTAATTCTTCGCCCGGGCGATGCAGCAGCACCGTGCGAAGCCGTCCAATTTCCGATGTAATATAAATAGGTTCGTCCACCCTAACCCCCTGCGGTTGTGTATGTTAACTTGTTAATGCTTATATTGTAGCAGATTATGCCGTACGCGCAAGTAATTTACGATTATTTCACCATAAAATATGCGAGCACCCAAATAATTTGCGCATTGCCGGCGTGCCGACTGGATTTTTCTTGTAAAAAGCCGTATGATAGCCCGTATGAAAAAATTACTGCACGCTCATCATCCATTTCGTATTTTCCTCGTCTCCGCCCTATTGACAATTGGGCTGGGCGCGTGGACGGCGCACAATAAAGGACTTGAAGCCCTCTGGCTGTTTGTCGTGCTCGTTCTCCTTGAGGTGACCTTCAGTTTTGACAATGCCGTTATTAATAGCCGCATCCTAGCGCGCATGTCAAAGTTCTGGCAAACGATGTTTTTAACAGTTGGGATTGTCACTGCGGTATTTGTGGTGCGATTTATCTTACCGATCGTCATCGTTATGCTGTCAAGCCAACATGATTTTACGAGTGTGCTTCATATGGCGCTTCATCAACCGGCAGCCTATAGCGCCACGCTGCATAGCGCCGCGCCAATTATTAATGCATTCGGCGGTACGTTTCTTTTGATGATTGGCATCAGTTATTTTATGGACCGCAATAAAGATCTCTACTGGCTTAAGCGAATTGAAAAGATGATGTCGCGGTTCGGACGCTACGAAGTGTTTAAGGTATTCGTAATGTTACTCGTCGCAATGGGACTATACACTACTGCCGACCCAGCGCATCGCGAAGCAATTTTGGCGGCATCGGTGCTCGGAACGCTTGTACATTTAGCGCTTGAGCTGTTTGGCGATTACTTCTCAGCGCGGCAATCGCACGCCAAAGTATTAACCGGCATGGCAGCATTTGCTTCGTTCGTTTATCTTGACATTCTTGACGCTTCATTTTCACTTGATGGCGTAATCGGCGCCTTTGCGATTACCAACGACGTGATTTTAATCATCGCAGGGCTAGGTGCCGGCGCATTATGGGTGCGGTCGCTAACGGTGTACTTGACGCGAACAAACAAGCTTGCAAAGTATCGTTACCTAGAACATGGCGCACACTGGGCAATTTTAGCACTCGGCGTTGTTATGCTCATAAAACTCTACCATGTTGATCCGCCGGAATGGTTCGTCGGCTCAATCGGACTCGTCTTTATTGCCACTGCAATCGGTTCAAGCGTACTCGAAAAGACCTATGCCGACCATCGCAAAAAACGCTCAATCGCTCAGAAGATTAAAGCGCGCTTAGCAAAGATATAGCCAAAGCCCTTTGAAACGCACAGCGAAGCAATCCGGTTCTATAAAGGCTATATGTTTACAGTTGATTTATTCCCAGCGAAACACACGCGTCGAAATAAAATACACGACGATCGTCACGCCAAACACCGCCAACACTTGCCCACTCACTGCAAACAAACTAGCATTTTCGGTCATAATCAACCGAAAGCCGTCAACTACCGGCGTCATCGGAATAAATTTCGTAATACCTTGCAGCCACTCTGGGAATAGATAGCTCGGGAAGAACGCGCCAGACAAGAACATCATTGGGAACGACACCAGGTTCGTGAGCGGCGACGATTGATTTTCATTCTTCGCCCATGAGCCGATAAGCAACCCCAAACTCACCATCATTGCTGCTGCCAGCATGAGAAACAAACTAAACGTTAACCAATCGCCGCGCATTTGAAAGTGGAACATCAAGTGCCCAACCAGCAGCATTGACGCCGCGCTCAGTAAGGAAATCATTGTATAGACGATCATCGTCGCCAAGATCAACTGCCCTGACGTAAATGGTGCCGCTCGCAGCCGCCGATATGCGCCCTTTTGCTTCTCTGTCGGCATTTGATTTGCCAGACCAAAAATCCCCATGCTCATCAAGCTGAATGCTAATAATCCGGTAAATGTATAGTCAAATGTTTTCAATGCTTTATCGCCCACCGCCTGCGACGCTACCTTTAGCGGCGCTTCCGGCTGTCCCATACCTTTGTTGATGCCGTCGACGATCTGCGTCATCACGCCGCTCAACACGCTACCAGCTTGATCTGAACCTTTGGCATAGAGCACATTGATTGTACCGCTTGGTCGATGATCGGCGCCAGGCTTGCCAAAATCCGCCGGCAGCTCAATAATACCGTCCAGCTGCGAACGCTTCATTTTTTCCTTCGCTTCATCCATGCTACTAACGTCTTGAACTTTCAATGCTGAAGCATCGTCTTTCTTGGCGTTGTCGACAAATTTTTTAGCAAACTGGCTATCGGAATGATTGATAATCGCGACTTTTAGCGACGCCAATTGATTATTGAAAATCGTGCCGAACACCAGCAAAAAAATCAGCGGAAACAAAAAGGTAAAAAACAGCGCCATCTTGTCGCGCATAACACGCTTTGCTATCGCCGCTACTTGACCAAATACGCCTGTCCAATATGCTTTCATCAGTCTCGAATTGCCTTTCCTGTTAAATCAATGAACACATCTTCTAAATTCGCCTGCTCGACGACCTGTTTTTTCTTGAAACCGCGTGCGAGGAGCGCCTCAATCAAATTATGCGGCGTATCAGTCGTCAAAATCTTGCCGTTGTCCATGATCGCCAGCCGGTCGCACAAAACTTCCGCCTCATCCATATAATGCGTCGTCAGTATAATCGTCATGCCTTCATTGCGGATCTGTTTGATCAAATCCCACATGTTGCGGCGCGCCTGCGGGTCAAGCCCAGTAGTCGGCTCATCGAGAAACAATACTTTTGGTGTATTCACTAGTGTTGAGGCAATAGCAAAGCGCTGCTTTTGTCCGCCGGAAAGCTGCTCAACATAGCTTTTCGCTTTGTCGATCAATTGAACTTTTTCAAGCAATTCATCGGCGTTCACCCGCGTACCGTATAGGCTGGCGAACATTTTCAGCTGCTCGCGCAAATTTAGCTTGTCGTAAAAGCTGGTCGCCTGCAGCTGGATGCCAATGATACGCTTGACTTTCTTCGGCTGCTTGGCAACATCAATGCCGTCAATAGTCGCCTGTCCGCCATCAATCGGCCGAAGCGCTTCAAGCATCTCAAGCGTCGTCGTTTTGCCGGCGCCATTCGGTCCAAGAATACCGAAAATCTCGCCTTCACCTACGCTAAACGACACGCCGTCTACTACGTTTGTTTCGCCATAGGTTTTAACTAGACCGATCGCCTCAACGATTTGTTCCGTCTGTGTCATGGTTCTCCTATAACTATATTTTTCATTCACTTTAGTATATCACCCTTTTCCCGAAAGCGCGGCAAGCGGTCACTTCAATATCGGTTTTGTATCTACGATTTTGCAGCTGTCTTGATGTCAGTGTGTCGCCGTTGATACTCGTCAATGAGGGTAATGTCGCGCACATCCTTTTCTCTCGCGTGATCGCACTTCCATTCGTGCATTGACTCAAGGCTCCAATAAGGTATTTCGTCGATATACACCGCGCTTTCGCGCATCGTTTCTAAATCATTACCAAACCAGTCCACCATAATTTCAAAGCGACCGATAGATATATAATCAGAACCGTCTTCGTGCTGTTGTATCTTATAATTCTGGTGCTTAAGATTGTTAAAAACATCGTGCGATACAAGCAGGTCAATATCACCTGCTGCGCGTACACCAAGCGTATCAAGCAATCCGCTGCCGACCACCATGAAACTGCCGTCTGGGAGTGATAATTGTGATATAGCCTTTTTAATATCCATAGAAAACCGTTTCGACATATTTAGATAACGTATTATAGCGGTTTTCGAATAGCATATGTTACGCCGCTATCACCATAGAGTAATCCATATCCACTGAAAGTGCAAAACATCACGAAATATGCTATACTTAATAATTATGCAGCAATTACAGCACGCAGCAGCGAACAAGCAACGAGTAACGAAGCGCTTCGCTATATATGCGTGTTTCATAGTATTCCTAGTTATTAGCGTGATTATTTATCTATGGACGCCGGCGCGGCAGCGCATACAATCAATTATGACTGTGACGACACTTGATCGTTCGCCTGGACAAACGCAATTTCCCAACATTAATACGAGCGAACTTAGTCCGGCACGGCAGCGGATAATCCAGATTGCCCGTAGTGAATTTACCGCGCAAGCCGACGGCACAAAATACAGCCAAGGTAGCCATGAGCCGTGGTGCGCCGATTTTGTCAGTTGGGTTATGAATCAAGCGGGCGTACCGTTGAAAAATCCGCACACGGGTAGCTGGCGGATTCCCGGCACATTCACGCTGCGCGAATATTATCAGTCGGCAGGACGATTCAAGCCGGCGGACTCCGGCTATGTGCCACAGGCGGGCGACGTAGCGATCTACCGCAATTCATCTGTATTTGGCGACCACACGCATATCGTGCTTGATTATAATAAAGGCGCGCTCGTCACCGTTGGCGGCAACGAAGCAAACCGCGTGCGCGTCATGACGAACACCGGTAAGCGCTATGAAGGATTACTTGGTTATGGTGTGCCAGAGTAGCAGGCAAAGTTACCGTAAAATTACTTCTTCTACAACAACGCTATTACCCGCCGATACACCGCAAGCGCCGTTTTAGCCTTTTCGAGCGATACCGATTCATCGGTTGTGTGCGCTCGCGCAAAATCGCCCGGACCATATACGACCGTTTGCACGCCGATGTTTTGAAAGAACGCTTGGTCAGTTGCGCCTAGACTTACAGAAACCTTGCCCTCTGGCAAACATGTTTGCACCGCGCGCAAAATCGATGCATCGTCCGCACAGAGCGCTGAGCTCACCGGCTCTGCTGCGTAGTGCCACGAGAAGTCGTACTCCTCTGCAAACACATTCATTTGCCGCTCAAAAGCTTCGTCAAGCCCTGGCGTTGTACGAATATCAAGCGCCACATACGTTTTATCGGCGGTTTTATTCGCCGAGAATGATTGGCTCGGCGATACGCGCGTCGGCGTAAATGACGGCTCGCCAAGCATATTGTGGCGGTACGTTTGGTGTAACGTTTTGCGAATATCTGGCAATCCCATCAAAAAATGCACCATTTTCGGCAGTGCGCTCGCCTGGTAGTTCTCCTCCTGCGACGCATGCCCCGCCGTACCACTAAACTCTAGCTCAACGAACCGATTACCGCGATGTCCAACCTCAATCCGATCGCCGTCTGTCGGCTCGGCAATTAAGCAACTCGCTTCCGCATAGCTTACCCGCTGCGCAAAAAAATTCGTAAATGCCGCCGAACCCGCACCATCAACTTCTTCGTTTGCGACTACTACGCACCACACATCCAAGTTATCACGGCGCGCATTAATGTATTCTTTTGCAACGATCATTTGCAAAGCCACACCCATTTTCATATCGCCCGAACCTAATCCATAGAACCGCCCGTCCCGCACGTACACCTGCCACGGATTGCGTGACCACGCCGATTCGTCGCCCGGCGCCACCGTGTCGACATGCCCGCACAAAATAAGCGCCCGAGACGCCGCACCGTTTGCTGCACGTACCACGCCAGCCGTAAACATGTCGTCAGTAAATACGTCATCAAATTCCGCACCACGGAACCAGTCAGTACAGAATTTCAAAATCTCCGCCTCGCCGCCTGATACCGACGGAATAGCAATCAGTTCTTTAGCAAGTTTTGTAACTTCTTCCATGGCGCGAACCTTTCACGATGTCATCAATGTTTGTTAAAATTGTATCACAACATCGTGCCGGGTTCGCCGGTTCTTCATCTTTATTCTTTAAGTCGTTAAGCGGACAATAGTTATTACATTCTTTGCATAGCTCCGCCATATCTGCCGTCACTTCAAATAACTGCGCATCGCGCATGCCCAAGCTTCGTGCAATAGGTTCGCTCTTGCCGTTAGCGAACACCACCGACGCAACACCTTCGTTCGCCAGCTCGTTCACGAGTGCCGCCATAGCAGCCCGTGCCAGTCCGCGCCCGCGATACGCTTCTTTTGTGATAACCGAACCGATTTCCGACATTGGTACGCTATCTATACGCCGCGGGCGGGGCGCTGTTGCGCTTGCGTAACTGACTAGTTCGCCATCAATAAACGTCGCTAAGCCTTTTGAAGAATCATTCACACCGCGCTCAGCGATTTCTTCCGGCGTCACAGCAATCATTGTTTCGCCGCCTTCAATTGTTTGCATAATCATTGCCGCGACCGCCGATCCAACCTCAGCGCGCGCTTCGGGCGATAATTCGTGCATAAGAGCATGCGATACCTCTGTCGTCTCGCCTGTTCTATTTTTTACTAACTCCTTGCGCATTTTTCTATTATAACATAAAACGCAAGTATTTACAATAACTTGACGATCTGCCTGTTGATTCGTACTATATGCAGTATGAATATTTCGAGTCCTGACTTCGCTGACAGCGCTAAAATTCCAAAAGCTTGCGCAAGGCTTAGCGGTAATCGGCGCCCAACACTGCGCATTGCCGGCGTGCCAGCAAATGCAAAAAGTCTCGCCATTATTTGCCATGATCCTGATGCGCCCGGGCGCGATGGATTTTATCATTGGACTGTCTGGAATTTGTCGCCCGAGACAACCGAAATCGCTGCCGACACCCTGCCAAATGGCGCGGTTGAAGGCATAACCAGTTGGGGTCGTCCTGGCTGGGACGGGCCGCAACCGCCGTTTGGCACGCACCGCTATCAATTTTATGTGTACGCGCTGGACACGACACTGGATTTGCCAAGCGACACCAAGCCCAAAGAACTCATCACCGCTCTCACACCACACACCATCGACCAGGCCGTGTTGACTGGGAAATTTGGCGTGTTGGATATTTTGCGGCGGGGCTAAAGACAACTCTCTGATCACATCCGCGAAATATCAGCGCGAAGCTGGTTAACTACTTCGGCGCGTTCAGCGATATTGCGGTCGTAGGTGTAAACTATATAACCTTCCTTATTGCTGCTGATTTTTGCAACCGTACCATAAAATGGCGCGCAAATCTGTGAATGTCCGACTTGGTTTTCTGAATATATCTCGCCATCCACGTAATACTTAGCTTTTCCGGCAGCATTGGCATAAATTATCAGACATTCATTTTCCAACGCTCGCGCCAGACAAAGCGTATCTATCATCATTTTTGAAGCCTTGATTTCAGCGCGCGCTGACTTATTACCTCCAGTTGACCAATACGATGGAATGCAAATAACTTCCGCGCCCTGCTTAATCATTGAACAGAATAACTCTGGAAAAGCTAAATCCCAACAGATTGCCAGACCAATTTTACCAATCGGCGTATCAACAACCATGGCTTCATTCCCTGGCACCAAATATCGACGTTCAGGAATCCATAAATGATTTTTCCGATACCGAAGTTGTATCTCTCCCGACGAATCAATCAATAGCGCTGTATTGTAGTAATTATTACCATCTTTACAGATGAACGAACCGGCTGCCAGATAAAGTTGCTTTTCACGCGCTATTTGGCATAGACGCATAACTTCGCCAGACGATTCGCTCAAGGCGTATTCTAAATTATACGGAATCGGCCCGGTCAGTACGTCTTCTGGCAAAACCACTAAGTCGGCTGACTGTTGATTGCATAACTCGCCAACAAGCTTTTCTATTTTTGCCAAATTGCGTCCAGTATCCAGCGGCGCTATTTTCATTTGCACAGCAGCAACGGTAATCATTCTTTTCATGATCACAGTATAGAATTTATATTTTTATAATCAACACTCGCCCAATCACTCAGCAAACTGGCTATTATAAAGCTCGACATAAAAGCCGTTTTGTTTTAGTAGCTCTAAAACGAACCTGGAATTTAAACAATAGAACTGCGACCCATTAACATAGACCAATCAGCGGGAGTATTCTCAATAAGACTCAGATCAATAATCTTACCCTCTGCCCCTTTTATCCAAGGCATGTCTTGATGAGAGAGGTCGGATAGTTCAGTTGCAGTTTTATTGCCAAGAAGCCTAATAACACGGTCAATGATCATCTTTTCTTCTTCTGTGAGGCCGCTTGAGTTAACTCGAGGAAGATACTTTCTTTGCATATACGTGTAGTAGCGACCCATAACCAAATCAAGCTCATTGCTTGCAATCATATTTCTCGTTGTGGCAAGGAAAGAAACGGGTACCGGTCCATATTGGCGCTTGTAAAATTGCTCACCAGCTATCGCACTCCCTAATTCACTAAGCGCAAGCGTCTCTGTAAAATAGATCAGCTTATAAAACACTGTCTCACCAACATTTGGCCATGCACCAACACGCTCAGCTAAATAAAGAATAAGATTTCTGTATTTAGCCTCGTCAATCTCAATAAATTCAGCGCCCCCAACGGGTGCCGCGTTTGCCACGATATTAGCGTTTGGGTCGAGAAGAGTTTCAGTTCTAATGCCAAAAAGTTCACTTATAGCCTGTAGCTCGGTATTTGATGGCACCCTTTCTTCCGTCTCTAATTGTTTATAGGTTGGTCGTGTCATTCCAAGAACACGAGCAACCTCATCCTGACTCAACTTTGGATTAGCATTATTGCGCAGGTTGATAAGATTCTTTCCAAAACCCATAGCACTCCTTTTTAATGTATACACATTGTAGCATGTCCTAAGGCATTTTACAATAATCATGTAAAATAATTTACATAATATACTTGCAATCATTACGTAACCTGCTATAATAAGAGCTACCGACAAGGCTCATAGCATAAAAAGCGCGAGCTGACGCGGAGGGTTTAGAATAGCAAAAAACGCCAGTGGCTACTGGCGTCTTAGGTATACAAGATTAACAGGCCTCGTATACCTCTATTCTACAAAATATAACATAAGCGGTCAAGTATATATGACCAGAATAGAGGGAGTAATATGGGATCAAGCAGTACCCGTAAACCAAACGATACATCTCGTATCAACAAGCCAGCAAACCCTAAGACAAATACTAGTCTAGCTGGCGGTGCCGGCGGTGGGCCGAATACGCCACCGGATATTAATAACCTATGCCCGGTTAGGTTTCGAATTAAGCTAACGCAAACCAATTTAGAAATGGGTACAAAATTAGTTCTTAACGAAACTACCCGCGTATTAACTACACTAAGTGGAGAGAATGTCGGAAAAGTCACCGCTCGAACAACTAAGCGTATTGAGTCGTGCGCTAAATTAGGTATCGTCTATTCTATTATTACCGTTGTCGTCAATCAGGGAGCGTGTTATGCGGAATTCTCACAGTAGACACGCACAGATGTCACTATTTGGTGCCCGCCTTTGTGATGCTGACAGTTTTACGCCCTTAATTAAACCATCCGACAAGGGACTTATTATAGACCGCTGCCCCGGTAACTATATCAACATGGTCGACTGTCACTGTGAAGATATACGCCTCTTCATCAATGAAGTGCATGGACTTAACTTTGAGAACAAGACAATACAGGGATTGTCGCCATTGATAGACAATATAGGTCCAGTAATCCCACGAGAGTGGTTCAATCGTGATCCATCTACGATTACACACGAAATGGTGGGTCTGCGTATTGGTGATATTATCACGCCACAGCCAAGAAAAAACTCGGCTGGTATCTTAACTACTAGCGACAACATTCGTATTGACCTATCTGCACTGAAGTCTCCTGTCTTCCAAGGAAAAAAGGTGGTGCTTTTTGCTACCGGTATCGATGTTGTTATTGAAAAACTGTGGTATAGACGATTTGCAATAAATTTATTTGAAGCAATTGCTTCAGGAGGGTTCTATGCTGTTACAGGAATGAACTTTTCACTTTTTCTATATGAATGTCCTCTTGGTCATCTTATAAATTTAAACAAGTCACTTATTTTCTGTGAAGAGTTAAGTAAGCTAGGCGTTCCAATAATACCACATATCTATGCAATTACCGATACTCATCGTGAGATGTGGGTCAACTGGCTTAAAAGACACCCCAATATTCAAACAGTGCTTATAAATACTCAAATGCAACGCGACCCTATCTCAATGTATGAGGTTAAACTAACAGTTGAAGCACTTCTCAAAAATACAGCAGTTAGCATTATTCTAAATGGAAGAAGTCTGGTAAATACTCCACACGACATAAACCCCCGGGTAATTGTAACAAATCAAGCAAATCTCAAGAAAAAAGCTATTGTAGAAAACGGTATCATCCGTAAGCAAATGAAAGAAATGAAGACAATTAGCGATTTACTGGCTCATCATGAAAAATTACCTAATAGATTGGCTCGACTACAACTAAATCAGCAGTTTAGTTATTTTTAGAGGCAAGTCCTTGAACTAGAAACATTGATTAATTTGGCGTCCAACTGATCACTAGGCAAACTGGCTATTATAAAGCTCGGCGTAAAAGCCATTTTTCTTCAGCAGTTCGTCGTGCTTGCCTTGCTCGATGATGTTGCCGTCGCGGACGACCAAGATTAGGTCAGCGTCGCGGATAGTGCTCAGGCGGTGAGCGATGACAAAACTAGTTTTACCCTGCATCAATTTGTCCATAGCTTTTTGGATGAGCACTTCGGTGCGGGTGTCAACCGAGCTAGTAGCTTCGTCCAAAATCAGCATCGGCGTGCGCGCCAGCATTGCCCGGGCGATCGTCAGCAGCTGCTTCTCGCCCTGTGAAATGTTCGTGGCTTCCTCGCCCAGCATCATGTCATAACCGCCCGGCAACGAGCGAACAAAGTGATCAACGTGCGCTTCTTTGGCGGTAGCGATCAGTTCATCGTCGCTAGCGTCCGGACGACCGTAACGCAAATTATCGCGAATCGTGCCACTAAATAGCCATGTATCCTGCAGTACCATACCAAACATCTGCCGCACGTCGCTGCGCTTCATCTGGCGGATATCAACGCCGTCAATTTTAATCGCGCCGCTGTTAATCTCATAAAATCGCATCAGCAAATTTACCAGCGTCGTCTTGCCGGCGCCGGTCGGACCAACGATCGCCACGCGCTGTCCCGGCTTGACGCGCGCCGACAGACCCTTGATAACCGGCTCATCTGGATTATAACCAAAGGTGACGTTATCAAATTCCACGCCGCCCTTCACTTTTTCTAGCTTTACCAAATCCCTACCCTCGCGCGCTTCCTCTGGTTCGTCGATAAACTCGAATACTCGCTCTGCCGCCGCAGCCGTTGATTGCAAAACGTTAGCGATATTTGCCGTCTGCTCAATCGGCTGATTAAACTGCCGCATATATTGAATAAACGCCTGAATATCGCCGACCTGCAATCGACCATTGATCGCCAGCCAACCGCCCAACACTGCCACGCCAACGTAGCCCAAATTTCCCACGAAATTCATAATTGGCCACATCAGCCCCGACAAAAACTGCGATTTCCAAGCACTTACGTGCAGTTGATTATTAATTGTCGTAAATTTTGCGAGCGAACGCGCTTGCCCGTTAAACACACGCATAACTTGATGTCCAGCATACATTTCCTCAATATGCCCGTTCAGTTCGCCGAGCTCAGTTTGCTGACGAGTAAATTGTACCTGCGATTTTTTCGCAATTAGCAGCACAAAACCCATGCTCACTGGCAACACTAGAAGTGCTACTACTGTCATCTGCCAACTAATCGATAGCATCATTGCGACGATACCAGCAATCATTACCACCGCCGACACGATTTGCGACAAACTTTGATTCAGTGTCTGGCTGATTGTATCAACATCGTTCGTGACGCGGCTGAGCACCTCGCCATAAGTTTGCTTATCAAAATAGCTGAGTGGCAAACGGTTAATTTTCAACGAAATATCACGCCGCATCTGAAATGTGACTTTTTGCGTTACGTTTGTCATGATCCAGCTTTCGAGATAACGAAGCGCCGCGCTCAACAGATACAGCCCAATAAGCCACAGAACAATTTGGCCAATTGCGTCAAAGTGGAATGCAGGCTTTTTCGTCATATCAAGCGCGCGGATCGTGTCAAGCTGACCGGCTGGAATTTTGCTTTCAATCTCCGACTTGTTCGGCAATTTGTTTAATATATCGCCGCCTGTTGTGCCGCTTGGCAGCTTTGTATCCGCCGGTAGTTTTTTCGTGATTGTATCGTATGCTTTGATACTAACGTAATCTTTCACGATCTGGTTAGTTGCCTCGCCGAGTATTTTCGGGCTAACGATTGCAAAAATTGTGCTGCCAACCGCAAGCACTGCAACCGCTAGTAACCGCCAGCGAAACGCCGCCAAATAGCATACTAATTTTTTCATCGTACCGCGAAAGTTTTTAGCTTTTTCGCCCGCTCCCATGCCGCCCATTGGTCCGCTCTGGCGCACGCGCGGCCGTTTTTTGAAGTCTTGCTTATTGCTCATCGCGCTGCTCCTTTCTGCCGCCGAGTGGATCGCGCAGTTAATTTTTTCGACGCCGATGACCCAGCAGCATTAGCCGCTAGCTGCGTAAGCTCCTCATCAGACAACTGCGACGCGGCAATCTCTTGATATACGCAGCACGACTGCATCAATTCAGCATGCGTGCCTTGCCCGACGATTTTTCCCTCGTCGAGTACGATGATTTTATCAGCATTCATAATTGTGTTGATGCGCTGCGCCACGATCAGCATAGTTTTATACTTCATCTCCTTGGCAAGCGCGCGCCGTAGTTTCGCGTCAGTCTTAAAGTCTAGCGCCGAAAACGAATCGTCGAAAATATAAATCTGCGCCTGCGTTGCCAGTGCGCGCGCAATTGATAACCGCTGACGCTGTCCGCCCGATACATTACTACCACCCTGCGCAATACTACTATCGTATGCGCTGTCAAGTTCATTAATAAATTCTGCCGCCTGAGCAACCTGCGCCGCTTTCTCAAGCTCCTTACACGACGCTCTCTGATTACCGTAAGAAATGTTACTCACGACCGTACCGCTGAACAGTACGCCTTTTTGCGGTACGTAGCCGATGCGAGAGGTCAGTTCACTGAGCGTGACATTACGAATATCAACGCCATCAAGCAGAATCTGCCCAGCACTCACGTCATAGAACCGCGGGATTAAATTAATAAGGGTTGATTTACCGCTGCCCGTACTACCGATAAACGCCGTTGTTTGCCCCGGCTCAGCAGTAAAGTTAATACCCGACAGTACTGGTAAATCCGCGCCTGGGTAGCTAAATGTCACGTCACGAAATTCAATTTTTCCCACGCCATCCGCCGGAAGATGATTCGGCTGTTTCGGATCAGTAATTGACGGCTGCGTATTCAAAATCTCGCTGACGCGCCGCACCGACACCGCTGCGCGCGGCACCATAATAAATACCATCGAAATCATCAAAAATGAAATAATCACCTGCATTGCGTACTGCAAAAACGCCATCATATTACCAATTTCTAGCGTCCCCGCATCAACAAGCCGCGCACCAAACCAAACCACTGCAATGCTTGTAAGGTTCATAACTAACATCATCACCGGATCAAGTACCATCATCAGGCGATTCACGAACAAATTTAGTCCGTTCAACTCATTATTCACGCGCTGAAATTTCGTTTGCTCAATTTTTTCATTGTGGAACGCCCGCACAACCCGCAAACCCGTTAAGTTTTCGCGCGTTACTAGATTCAGTTTATCAACCAGCTGCTGTAATTTCTTGAATCGTGGAACCGCCACAGCGAAGAGCATAACAATTATAATCAACAGCCCCGCCACTGCCGATGCGATGATCCACGTCAAATTTGGCGCATTTTCTAACGCTTTCTGAATACCACCAACCGCCATCAGCGGCGCCATCAGCGCAAAACGCAGCAGCATCATCAATGTCATCTGAATTTGCTGAATATCGTTCGTTGAGCGCGTAATAAGCGACGCGGTAGAGAACTGATTAAAATCCGCAATCGCGAAACTCTCAATCTGCGCGAATACCCGCCGGCGCACATCCCGCGCTAATCCTGTAGCAATCCGCGCCGCGAAAAATACGCTTGCAATCGTACAAGCGCCGCCGATCAGCGCAACGACGATCATCATGCGACCATCTGTCCAAATCGAATCAAGATTTTGCAAAATAATTCCCTTGTTAACGATATTCGCTGAATAATCCGGCAAACGTAGCGACATCATCACTGCGACATACGTGAATACCACCAGCGCAACAAACGCCGCAACGTACGGTTTACATAATTTCAAAATCGGTTTCATAGATGTTCTTCCCGTTAATCCAGTTACTATTTTACACTATTTTTGTGAGATCAAGATTTACATGAACCTCAACCAATAGATATTTCTAGCCTTCTGTATGCTATCGCGGTATAATTTAGCTATGAAAGGCTTTGATTGGCAACGAGGGCTGCTATCGCTCACTGGACTGAAACGCCTTATCCGGCAACCGCAGTACGTCGTGCTCAGTTTTATTGTTGCGTTTTTATTTTCGATCGTCATCTACGGGCTAATCCATATTAATTTTTACGGATCACTTTTTCTATCTTCGCTGCCAATTGTCGATAAGCTTGCGCTTGTTGGTCAGCTTATTACTGCATTAGCCTGCGACACAATTACGACGAGCACTGGTTTTATGATTATTCTTATTTCACTTTTACAGGGCATTGCTATTGCCGCTATCGTATTCGACGCTAAACACAACCGCGCAAACGACAAACAACTTGCGTCGCGCCAAACTGCAACGAGCGGTATTGCTGCCGTGGCCGCTGCACTTGGACTCGGCTGCGTTCCCTGCGGTACGTCGCTTATTTTACCGATCGTGACCTTGTTCTTTTCTGGTGCCGCCGCCACAACTGCTGCGCACGTCGCTAATAGCCTTATACTGGTCGTTGCGCTCTGCTTGAGTATATGGTCGCTTGCGAGGTCGGGTTATATCGTTTATATTCATACGGAATTAACACAGTAAAAGGAGTCTCATGCGTAACAATCGTGGTATTGCACCAATTAACATCGTTCTTGGCATTGTCGCCGCTGGTATTGTCGCGTTGTTTGTATATAATATTGCGAACCGGCCACCCAACCAGCATATCGGCGACAGCAAGCCATGGGTACAGCATATGTCACGCGGCAATGCGGACACAAAAAACGTTTTTATTGATTACACTGACTATTTTTGCTCGTACTGCGCTCAGGTTGAAGCGGCAACATCGCAGCATGAATTTAACAATACATACATCAAACCTGGCAAGCTGCGCTATGAACACCGCGTCATCACTGTGCTCAAAAGCATGGTACCCAACAGCGAACAAGGCGCTGAAGCCGCCTATTGTGCTGCCGACCAAAATAAGTATTGGGAGTACACACACGACATCGTACCACGTATCAAATCCGACTACTTTGATAAAGGTATCGGTGTGAAAAATGTTGCTGTGCCAAAAGAAATTCCGAAGTTGCCGCTCAGCTACTTCGCTGAATCGGCAAAATCAGCTAAGTTAGACATTGCTACATTTAGCGATTGCATGACACGCGAAAAGCATAAGTCCGAAATTGAGGCTAACACCAAACGGGCGCTTGCGCTCGGCGTGTCGGGTCTACCATACATAGTAGTCAACAACTACACGACGAGTGGTTTCGCCGGCGGATACAACGGACTGCAAACGATTCTAAAAGCAGGCGGCGTCAATCCGTAGCAATAGACTGCGGATATATTACCGCAAGCGATTGCTCGACGCGTAAACGCGCCGGGTGAGTCCGCAGCCATTCATCAACCGCCCGCGCAGCACCTGGCAGCGCTTCGTTCGTGTAGTCATCAACGACGATAACCGCGCCGTCCGCCAGCTTATCCTCAACAAACCGCAGCGGCGTGAGAATCGACTCATAATAATCGCCGTCCAAAAACGCGAAGCTGATTGACGCCGGTACATCGCTCGGATGCAAATCACAGAACCACCCCTTATGAATGTGCGGCAATGGTACGCCAGCTTTTTTGAAATTCGTCATAAATTGCTTTTTCGTCGCTAGCAACTCGCCTGGGCGAAATTGCTCGCCGACAGGACTAATATCAGGCGTCGTCTTCTCTGGCAAACCAGCAAATGAATCGTAAACATGAAATTGCTTGCCGCCCAGCCACCGCGCAATATGAATGCTCGTCGTGCCCGCGTAGCAGCCAAATTCAACTACTGCGCCCGGCACTGTCTGGACACGTACCAGCTCGCGCAGGATAATCGCCAGCTCGCGAAGCGTAATTTGTTCGGACAATAGTGTAGCAGTAGCAAGATACCTCTCTAAACTCATGCTTTTATTATACTCGCTGGTCGGGTATACTAAGGAAGGCGTCGGGGTGTGGCGCAGCTTGGTAGCGCGCACCGTTCGGGACGGTGAGGTCGCTGGTTCAAATCCAGTCACCC